>Ga0073928_10004527_pt1 | contig 20483 bp, 20 predicted proteins | sample PaiPotPPA55metaG_FD_76969 | JGI IMG/M metagenome (GOLD analysis project Ga0073928, IMG submission 76969) | Iron sulfur acid spring bacterial and archeal communities from Banff, Canada, to study Microbial Dark Matter (Phase II) - Paint Pots PPA... ...
CTGTGCCGCTCGCGCGGCTGCATGAGCGACTCGAACGCCTTGCCTAACATCTCGGGGTCGATCGCTGCTTCTGACCACGTACGACGGTCTTCACGCGCCGTGAATCTGTACCGCCCCAGCACATCTCCTACGAGAGCGCCCAAGTGCTCGTCGGCAAAGCGAGCATCTTGATGCTGGCGCTCGAGCGCCGTGCGGGCAAAGAGTCCGCCATTGAGAAATGGCACGCGGCCGAACGCACGTGCGGTGCCAGCGCGCTTGCTTGGGGGTGTGTTGAGAGTTCCGAAAAAGAGCGGCAGCAGCACCCGATCGTGGTACCGGCCCGCGCCAGCCACGCACTCCGAGAACGACCGCTCGATGAATGCGCGGTCGCCGTTGAGCCATCCTTTGGCCTCGAGGAACGACAGGAAAAGCAGGCGCGACGCATACAGCAGCGCCAGCGCGCGGCGGTTGGCCAGTGAGGCGCGGTCGCACCCGGTCACGGCCTCGCTCAGGACCGTGATGCTGTGCTCCAGAGCAGAGTAAAAGCGACGAGTTAGTGATTCGCGTCCCAACACGTCGAGCCAACGCGAGTGCGTCAAACCATCGTTGCCCTGTATGGCCGCCTCGAGCGCGCAAAACGTTTCGGCATCACTGTCCATCACACGCGCGCGATCGACCACAAGCGCAGCTGTCCTCGGTGGGACTTGGCCCGCGGACCATGCGGCAAGCGCGACGCGGGTTCCGTGAGGCTCGATGGCTCCGAGGAGCCAGTACAGGTGCGTTGCTCGCGAGGTCAGTCGCGCCGCGATCCGCGCGATGCATTCGCGAAGCGGCGGCCCCGTGCCATCCACCGTCACCAGCAGCGCTCGGAGCCCGCCTGGCCCGCGCGCCACGTAGGCCGCCCCTGACATGGCTGCAATACCCAACGCTCCGCGATCGTCATCGTCGAGCGGCGAAGGTGGCGCAGCAAAGCCGAGTGCCGCGATCAGAGATGTCAGGCCGTCAACGTTGCCCGCGGCGGCGAGCAGGGCTGCGGCAGATCGCAGTGTCCGCACAACGGCATGCTGCAGAACACGCGTTGGCCGAACGTCATCTCTGCGTTAGCGAGGCGCCCAGCAGCCACCGGCGCGCGTCACACGACGTAAATTCCCTCCAGCACGATGTCGACTTCAGGAACGCGCGCGATTCTGTTCGATCTGGATGGCACTCTCGTCGATACGATTGAGCTGCTGTTGAGCTCTGTGCGACACGCGTTCGAAGGGAGAGCGGTGCGTGCGCCGACGACCGCCGAATGGATCGCCGGCATCGGTACGCCGCTCGCCGCGCAGCTAAGGCCGTACGCGACCGACGAGCGCGATTTGCATAACCTGATTCAATCCTACCGAGCGTTTCAGCGCGCACATCACGACCCACTCACCCGCTGCTTCGATGGCGTGCTGCCGGTGGTAAAACAGCTTTCCGACTCGGGGCACCCTCTGGCCGTGGTGACGTCGAAGGCGGCGGACATCGCGGAGCGAACGCTGCGCTACGTGGGGCTCTTACCCTTCATGGATGTTGTCGTCGCACTGGAATCCACGCAGCGACACAAGCCAGACCCCGAGCCGGTGCAATTCGCGCTTGGCCGCCTGGGCGCGCGGGCTGAGGAAGCAGTGTTCGTGGGCGACTCCCCACACGACATCGCAGCCGGCAACGCCGCGGGCGTCACTACAATCGCGGCTCTGTGGGGACCGTTCAGCCGTGCGGCCTTGGAGGTAGCATCGCCGCGCTACGTGCTCGAGCATATCGACTTACTACCCGAGCTTCTCACTCAGCTCCCAGTTCCAGCGGCCGCGTAGGAGCATACACCCCTCCCCCTAACCCCCTCCCCGCAAGCGGGGAGGGGGATTTTTACTTTCAAGCTTCGCTTGGATGACGAGGGGCTTCGCCCCCTCGACCCCCAATGACGAACGCCGTCCAAGGGGAGGGGGTTAGGGCTGGGGCAGGTCGAGCGAGATAATCGCCCGCCACCACTTGTAGAGCTTACTGCCCGGCGGCGCCTCGGCTTTGAAGAAAGAGGCCCCCCGCTCTCGTAGTGCTGTAAGTCGAGACGCGGGGGACCCAAATGCAGCACAAACTTTTGCGGCCATTGCGGCATCTCATCCTTGTGCGATGCAGATGGCGACCGGGTAATGCTCGTGGCCGCGTCTGACGCGGAATCGCGGCCGGATGGTGGCGTCGCAACAGATGTCATCCTGGCCGCCGCCGGAGATGCGCGAGCATTCGAGCGGCTCTACCGGGCGCATGCTGATCGAGTGTTTTCCTTGTGCGCCCGCATGACGGGGGACCGGGTGACAGCCGAGGAACTAACGCAGGACGTTTTTGTGAGGGCATGGGAGAAGCTGGGGCAGTTTCGCGGCGAGAGCGCGTTTGGCACGTGGCTGCATCGACTCGCGGTCAACGTGATTTTGGGCGCCCGCAAGCGTGACCGCCGTGGCGCATCGTTGATATCGAGCGATGAAGAGCCGGACGGCATAGCGGCTCGCGTCGGACATCAGCCTGGTGAGATAGGCGATCTGGAGGGGGCGATCGCCAAACTTCCTGGCGGGGCTCGGCGCGTATTCGTCTTGCACGACGTCGAGGGATACCGTCACGAGGAAATCGGCTCGATGTTGGGAATCACCTCCGGAGGAAGCAAAGCGCAGCTGCATCGCGCTCGGCAGTTGCTGAGGGAGGCTTTAGCCCGATGACTGGTAAATACGACGACGAGGCGGAAGAGCGAGCTGACGAGATCGCGCTCCAGGCAGCGGCCCTGCCGACGCTGCGACCCTCGCGTGATCTATGGCCTGAGATCGAAGCGCGCCTTGGCCCAGCGCGCGGGCGTGATAATGCCCTCGGTGTCGTCCGTGGCGCTCACCGGGCGAGCGGGCGCGCGGCGTGGAGCGGATGGTTCGACCAATCGTTCGCTCGTCCCGCGGCGATTGCCGCGTTCGTGCTTGTCGTAGCGGGCGGGACGTACGTCGTCACGCGGTGGTCGACAGCGGGACGACCAGCACCACCCAGCACGACCGCTGCCGCCGGCAACCCCAAGTCCGGCCAACCGACCATCGGCATGATCACGCGGTTCGTCGCCAAGCCCACCGTGGAAGCCACATACGATCAAGAGATCGCGGCTTTGCGCACGATTGTCTCGCAACGGCAATCGAAGCTGGACCCTCGCACGCGCGACGTGATTCGGAAGAATTTGGCCGTAATCGACCAGGCCGTGGCGGAGAGTCGCGCGGCGCTCGCGAAGGATCCGAACAGCGGATTCCTGGTCGATCAATTGAATCAATCGCTCGACACCGAGATCGACTTGCTGCGCACCGCGGCGCTTCTCCCCACCCACACGTAACCTGAGGACGTTCGTTCTATGCTGCTGCGGATACTGCCCTGGTGGCTCCCATGGACGATCGCGGGTGGACTAGCTGATACGCCCGCCGAAGCTCCGGGTCCGGCCGGCATGGCGGTCGGGCGCCCCGGGGCCTGCGTTGCGTGGCCGGCGACGCGTAGGCAGATGGCTCACGCGAAGGTCGTCGAGGCGAAAACGATCGATACGACAATCACGTTTGTGGCGTCGGGGGGGGTTGTGGACCTCAGACTCGTCTCCGGCGAGATCACGGTCACCGGCTGGGATCGACCGGAAGTGAAGATTCACGCCGAGAGCGAGGATATACCCATCCGATTCGAAGCCAGCGCGAATCGCGTGTCGCTTGAATCCCGCGAAGTCAACCGCGGAGAGTATCGAGGAGAGGATGTTTCGTTCAACCTGATGGTGCCACAGGGAACCCACGTGCTCATGCACAGCATATCTGGCGACCTTACTGCACGTGGCGTCAAAGGCGAAGTCGAAGCGCGCACTACTAGCGGCACCGTACAGGTCCAAGACGCAGGTGGGCCAACAGTCCTGGAAAGTGTGTCGGGTGACGTCACGGCCCGCTCTATCTCTGGTCCGGTCCGTATGCAGTCCATAAGCGGAACCGTCGAATTGACCGGCGTGACAGGCGATGTCGAAGTCTCCACCGTGAGTGGCGACATCAGCATCCAAGACACCCACTCGAAGATCGTGCGAACGGAATCCGTGAGCGGCGACCTCAGTTACCGAGGACCGATCGACCCTACGGGGAACTACAATTTCAGGTCGCATTCGGGCGACGTCACATTGCACATACCCGCCGCCACGCAGGCTAGCGTGTCGCTCGAGACGTTCAGCGGCTCCGTCCAATCCGATTTCCCGCTCAACGTCAACGCAGGAGGCGACGATGAATACCATCACCACGCTCACTTCGGCCATCACATAGACACGAAGTTCGGCGCCGGGGGCGGGGGCGCCGAGTTGCGCGTTGAAACGTTCAGCGGTGACATATCGATCGACCGCACCTAGTAGCGCTCTGCCCACGTGACCCTTGGCTCCGGGTGCCGTCGTTATATTACGGCAATCACAATTGACACCGGAGTTGTCTCAAATGGGCGTCTCGTATACTGCGGGAACCCTGATCCGTACCGGCGCCGAGCGCGCGACGCTCGTCCGGCGTACGTACGCGGTCGTCTTCGCTGGTATTCTCGTGACGATGCTGGGCGCGTTCGTCACGCTAACGCAGCCTCAAGTCTTCGCTTTCGCGGCACAACACCCCTTCATACTGTTCCTCGTCGCGTTCGCGCCTTTGCTCATGGCGCAGCGCTCGGCGCGCACCTTTCCGGCCAACGTCGGCTTCACGTTCCTCTACACGTTCCTCATGGGCGTGTGGATTGCCCCAATCCTCGCGTTCGTCGAGCGCAGCCAGCCAGGGGTTGTGGGCAACGCAGCGCTACTGACGGGCACGGCATTCGCGGCGCTCACTTGCTATGCGTTCGCTAGCCGGCGGGATTTCAGCGCCTGGGGAAGCTTTTTCTTCGTCGGCCTCATCGTCGTTCTGCTCACGTCGATATTGAGCGCCTTTTTCTTTCAGGGGTCGAGCGTAGGTCTGTGGCTCGCTGGGGCGACTGTGCTGGTGTTTAGCGGCCTGCTCGTCTTCGATACGTGGCGCCTTCGGAATGTGTATGGCCCGGATGACTACGTGCCCGCGGCGATCAACATCTATCTCGACCTGCTGAATATGTTTCTCGCGCTTCTGCGCGTTCTCACGGGCGGCGGTCGTAGAGGCTAGTTAGCAGCTCGAGGCCGATCAACAACGTCCAATTCGGCGCGCGCGGGGACCAAAGCCTGAAATTGACCCTGCGGGTTTCGACAGCGGTCTTCGTGACGACGCTTGTGTGTTGGGCGCAGCCGCGAACCCTGCTGCCGCAGACAACAGCGGGAGCGCCGCCCCCCCTCCCCCCCGCCAGCGATACCGCGGACGTGGGAGGCGCTGCCGGAATGCCGACCGGAGCGAGCGCGTCGACCGGTGACAGCGCCAAAGCTTCAGCCACGCGGCCTTCCACGCTCGCTGATACCGGTACAACGGTCTACACGCTCGAACCGGAAGAGAGTGACGACGTAAAGGCGGCGATCGACCGCGCTGCATCGCACACCAACTTCATAATTCGGCCAATCGTCCGGCGGCGGCTTACGAGAAACAACCGCCTGCCCCAGCACGTGACGTTCGCGGTCAGCGCAGACACCATCACCGTGACGTTCGACGGCACGAATCCGATCGTCACACCGCGAAATGGCGACTCCGTCGGGTGGACCAGGGCTGCCACGCGCGACACGCATATCGAACGCTATACCGTCCATATAAGACAGGCCGGGGATACCCTCCGGCAAACCATCGTCACGGACGATGGCGGCCGAAATAACGAATTCGTGTTTCTCGAAGGCGGCGCCGAGATGCGTATGCATGTCATCTTGTGGGCCGATCGGCTACCGGTTCCGCTGATGTACTCCCTCGCTTTTCGCCGGTCGTCGTAACTTCCCAGATAACCCCATCGCTGAGCCGCGCGACTACACGCAGTTGCAGTCGCGCCGCGAGCAAGTCCGGCGAGGCCACATCGACGCTTGGCGCATTGAACGCGACCACGACACCGTGCTGGCGTTCAAGACGATCGCGAAATCGATGTAGGGTGAGTGCGTCCAGGACCTCGGGTAGCGTGTGTGTAGCGCGGTGAGCGTGGAAATACAGAGGCGCCGGCCAGTTGGTGAACAGCACTCGCCCCGCCCCAGCTGTCCGGACCCAGGCGATCGTCGGCGATTCACGCCACTCCACGCTCGCGAGGTCATTACCCTCCGCCATCGCCGACGCCACGCGATTCGCGCTCCAGGCGACGGATGCCGCGAGCCAGGCGCCGAAGACGACCGCCACGGCTGACCGGACACCGAGGTTCCATGTTCGCCAGCTCGTGGCGACGCTGACCATGACAGCAAGCTCCGCGAGAACGATCAGAGGTGACAGCATTCGCTCGTCCGCCGGGATACCGGGATCGGCGATCACTTTCGCTACGACGACGAGCGCGGCACTTCCTGCCGCGGTCCACCCTGTCGCCGCTAGCAGGGCACGAGCCCGTGCGTTGCCTGCCTGATCGGGCACGCGCTCCAATCGATGCGCAGCTTTCCACACCAAGCACGCGAGCCCAAAGACTCCGACGACAGCCGTGACCGACCGCCACGCAAATCCACCGGTCCCCGGCACGACGGTGTCCCGTATGGTGGCGGCACCTTCCGCGAGCCCTGGCCACAGTCCGCCGTAGACGCTGAATGTTCGGATGCCGCGCGGACCGGCTTGACGCATTGTTCGAATGACCCACCAACCACAGAGGGCGGCGCTGGGCGCGGCAACCAGCAGCGCCCTGATGATTCGCTGGCGAAAGGGGCCGGGGATCGCCAGCGCCCACAGCACTGCCACGATCAGGACGGCAGCGCCAGCGTAACGCGTCATGACAGCCGCCGAGGCAGCCAGCCCGGTCAAGAGCGCCGTCCGCGGCCTAGGCCGCACCCGCAACGCGGTCATTCCAGCTATCACGAGTAAAACGGTCACGAAGTACATCGGCTCGCTGAGGAGCGAGAGGTGTTGGCTCAGCACCGCGGGGGTCGCGAAGACGCAGACGACGGCCAGCGCAGCCCAGACTATGCCCACCGCGCTCGCTACGGTCGTGAAGAGGATCGCGGCGCCCATCGCGGCGCACACAACGACCACTAGCCGAGCAGCCTGCTGAGGCGCGAGGCCCGCAGCCACTGGTATCGCGATCGCCGTCGAGAAGCCGGGCGGGAAGTGGGCGAGTGCCTCAGTCGAGTCGACCGCCGTCCAGTTGCTCGCCGGAACGCGGTACGTGCCCGCCCGCGCGAGCGATTCGGCCGCGCCGACGTATGACAGGGCGTCGGGATCGAGCCCAGGTCCGGGCGCCGCGGTACCGCGGGCGACAATGGCGCCCACGACTAGTGCTGCGGCGCACGCGCAGCAAGCCGTCGGCGAGATCGCCCGCCGGCGCGTCAGGGTTTGTGCGTCGTGTCCGGCGGCGGCGGCGCGGTTGTATCCCGCGCCGGTTGGCCGCTATTCGCGGCAGCTGCGTCCGCGAGCTTGCCCGCGCCCAACACGACGATCTCTACTCGACGATTCGCGTGGCGGCCGTCCGCGGTCGCGTTCGTGGCGACCGGGTTGGCCTTGCCGAATCCTTTGGACGTAATCACAGATGGGTCGACGCCACCCGAGACAAGCTCCGCGCGAACAGCCGCGGCCCGATCCTCCGACAACGTCTGGTTGAACACATCACTACCCGTTGCATCAGTATATCCCTCTACCGAGATCTTGTGATCGGGATATTGCTTGAGCACGGTTGAGATCTTCCGCACGTTCTGTTCTGCGCCGGGTTTGAGCGTCGCCTTGCCGACATCAAACAGGATGTCGCTGAGGCTGATCACAAGCCCCCGAGACGTCTCCTTCAAGTTCGTTATTTCGACGACGAGCGATTGCAGCTGCGCCATCGCGTGGCTGAGCTGCGCGTTCGCCGAGTCCGCAGCCCGGCGCAGCGAGTCATTCCGCGCCATCGTAGCCGCATTCTGTGCCTGCAGCGATTCCTGTTGCACTTGGGACACCGCGAGCTGCTTGCTGAGCCGGCTGACTCGTAAGCGCTGGAGGCTGTCGGCCGCGCGCTCGGCGATAACTCGTTCATTGTCTTCTTGCGTCATCTGCGCCATCCGTAGCGCGATGTCACCCATGGCATTCACGTAATCCTGATTCATTCCCTGCGACACGGCGCGAGTGGCCGTGTCGATCACGGCACCCGTACGGATCATTTCGCCCTCTACGCGCTGCTCGGCCTGCTCCTTGTGGAGCGATGCGTAAATCGACTGCGCCTGGCCAAGTGATGCCGGCTGCTGCGTCGATGCGCACGCGACGGCAATAATCGTGATGACGAGGTTGGACACGGTGTGGCGCATCAGTTGCTCCCCGGGGATGGTAGCGCTTGCAACTGCGCCGCCTCGGATGCGCGAGCTTGGTCAGCCTTGACGCGCAACGCCGCAGCTCGCGCGTAATTCGCGTCCGCCGCGGCTTCACGGGCGTGAACGGCCGCGAGCTCAAGTTTCTTCGCGTCCTGCTCGTTCTGCGCCGTCGCCAAGTGCTGCCTCGCAATCTGCATCACGTCGGAGGCACTTGTGTCGGCGCCTGCAACCACCGCTTCAGCAATGGCCTGCTGCGCGACACCGATCGCGCTGCCCGATTCGCCGATGTTTGGCGGGAGTGCGCCCCCTGTCGCGCAAGCAGAGGCGGCCGCGGCGAAGCTGGCCGCGGCGACTATCGCGATCTGATATCGAGCTACCATCACGGGACGATCTCGGGGCTGAGGACAAACAACAACAAGGCGAACTAAAAGGCTATTCGCGCGATGCCTGATTGGCGAGGCCCCGCAAACGGCAGAGATTGCATCTTCGGTATTCGTTCGGTAGCCTACAAGTGTGGATTCGCGAGACCTAGTCCTCTTCGAGCAGCGGGCGAGGCGCACCCTCCCCAACGTAGGAGCGCAGAGTGACATCGTGTACTACGAATCGACCGCACGGAACATCTTGAACGACCCCGAAGCGACCGGCATGGGCTACTGGTCCATCAATCCGTACATCGGGTGCGCGTTCGGGTGCGCTTACTGCTACGCGCGCTACGCCCACCGATACGTTATGGAGCGGTCCGTCGCCAATTCGACTCTGGACGACACTCTCGTACACGATGCGGGCGCTATGCCTCCGTGGCTTGCCTTCGAACGCCGAATCTTCGTCAAGCACAACGCGCCGGCCAAGCTGCGCCAATCCCTTCGTCAGGGGAGCACGCGCCATCTCGGGTTGGTGGGGGGTGAGGCGCTCGTGATCGGAACCGCGACCGATCCCTATCAGCCGGCGGAGCGACGGTTTCGCCTGACACGCGGGGTTCTCGAGGTCCTCGCCGAGCATCCGGGACTTCGCATAGTGGTCATCACGAAGAGCCCGCTCATCACGCGCGACGTGGACGTACTGGCCAGGATAGCGCGCCACTCGACGTTGAGCATCCACCTGTCGCTCATAACGCTGGACCGCGACCTAGCGCGCCGACTGGAGCCTCGTGCGCCCACGCCCGAGGCTCGGCTTCGCGCCCTGGCTCGTCTGCGCGGGGTCGGGCTGGATGTCGGCATCAATGTGATGCCGGTATTGCCGGGAATCACCGACGGGCCCGCAGGGCTCGACGCGCTCGTCGCCAGAGTCGCCGCGCTCGGGGCCACACACGTGAACACGGGCACTCTCAGGCTGCAGGCCGAGGCGCGAAAGCGCTATCTGCCGTTCGTCGAACAGGAGTTCCCGCACTTGGCCGCGCGCTATCGCGCCGCGTACGCGCGTGACAGTGATGTGAGCGCGCATTATCGCGATGGTCTGCAGCGATTTCTGTCACGCGTCTGTAAAGCGCACCGAATCCCACTGGGATCGCCTGACCGGGATCGCGCTCGGCGGGCCCCGCAGGTCGAACACGACGGCCAGCTGGCGCTGGCCTTCCGTTAGCCGAGAGGAACCAACTCGCGAGCGAGCGCCGCGATGCCCTCGTCGATCGTGCGAGAGTGGTGCATCGAGCAGAACTTGGGTCCGCACATCGCGCAGAACTCTGCGCTCTTGAAATACTCCGACGGAAGCGCTTCGTCGTGGTATTCCTGCGCGCGCTCGGGGTCGAGAGCGAGGCGGAATTGCTCGTTCCAGTCGAACGCGTATCGTGCCCGCGATAGCGCATCGTCGCGCTCGCGCGCCCCACTGCGGCCACGCGCGATGTCGGCCGCGTGCGCCGCGATCTTGTACGCTATCACGCCCTGCCGGACGTCTTCCGCGTTGGGCAAGCCCAGGTGCTCTTTCGGCGTGACGTAGCAGAGCATGTCGGCGCCGTACCAGCCGATCATGGCCGCGCCGATGGCGCTGGAGATATGGTCGTAGCCCGGCGCGATGTCGACGACTAGCGGCCCGAGAGTGTAGAACGGCGCCTCGTGGCAGACCTCCTTCATGCGACGGACGTTCATTTCTATCTGGTCCATCGGCACGTGTCCGGGCCCTTCCACCATGACTTGCACGTCCCGCTCCCACGCCCGACGGGTGAGGTCGCCCAGAGTATCCAGCTCCGCGAATTGCGCGCGGTCGCTGGCGTCGTGCAGGCACCCGGGCCGAAGCGAGTCCCCGAGCGAGATCGTGACGTCGTAATGCCGCAGTATGTCCAGCACGTCGTCGTACCGCTCGAACAAGGGGTTCTGCCGACGGTGGTGCATCATCCAGACGGCGAGCAGCGATCCGCCACGGCTGACAATGCCCGTGATACGGCCGTACACGAGAGGCAAGTGCTCTAGCAGGATGCCGGCGTGAATGGTCATGTAGTCCACGCCTTGCCGCGCCTGGTGCTCGATCACGTCGAGCAGATCGTCCGACGTGAGCTCCTCGAGCTCTTTGCCCATCAGCACCGATTGGTAGATGGGAACCGTGCCGACGGGCACCGTCGACGCCGCAATGATCGCTTCGCGCACGGCATCGATCTCGCGCCCTGTCGAGAGATCCATCACGGTGTCCGCTCCATACTGCTCGGCAAGCCGGAGCTTGCCGACCTCCTCATCGAGATTTGAGGTGACGGCCGACGTCCCGATGTTGGCGTTGATCTTGACCCGTGCGACCGCGCCTATGCCCATTGGCACGAGCGCGCCCTGGAGGTGACGAATGTTGGCCGGAATCACGAGGCGGCCGCGCGCGACCTCAGCGCGAACCGTCTCGACCGGCAACGCCTCCCGCTCAGCCACCACTTGCATCGCGCGAGTCGTCTCTCCGCGTCGTGCCGCGGCCATCTGCGTGCGGCTCTGCATGGCAGGAAACTTAATTCCGGTCGGCGCGGGTGTCGTGCTGATGCGGGCCTACGTATTCACCGGCTCTCCCAGGCAAAGCCGCTCACCAACCGCTGGAGCCGGTTGCCGGCCGCGAGCTTGAGAACGACAGTGCCGCCGGCGAAGTCCGTGAGGCCTCGCGCCGCGATGTCATCGACGCCGTCGCCGTCGGCATCCAGCGCGGCCAAGAAGTCATGCCCTTTGAAGCGGTAGTCATCTATCCGGAGCGGCGTGACGTCGCCCAAGGTGTCCAGCAGCACCGCGCGCTCTCGAATCCACTCGTTGGCGCCTGCTCGTAGGTCCACGGCGAGAGCAAGCCGGCGTCCGTTGCCAAAGCACCCGACGACCTGAGTTGATACTGCGTGCAGCGTGTTCACTAGGCGCTCGTACGCTGGGAGCTCCCGATCTCGCAACGCCTGCTCCAACGAGTCACGCACAAAAGCGGTACGCTCGCGGAAGTCGTCGGACAGGGTGTCCCGCACGCAGCTATCTCGCGTGGGCTCGGCGATCGAATCGGTACGTTGAGCGGATGCTATGAGAGGCGCGTGGGCGCGCACGGACGCCGCTACCACGGAATCCAGAACGGGCGACCCCTTGATGGTCGCCACGATGCGGCCGTTCCAGGCATCGAAGCCCGTGACCAGCACATCTTCGGCGCCCCATGCGCCGCGAACGCGAAGGCGGTCTCCAACTGCGACCGGCGACAGGGCCGCTACAGCCTCGCGGTAGGCCGTGCGCCTGCGATCCGTGCGTAGCTCCGTATCCGTGCGGCCTATGTCGACCAGCATACGCTTCCCGCGCCCGGCCGCAAGGAACCACGTCTCGATCGAAGGATCGAGCACGAGATATTGCGCTATCGAATCCGCCAGCGGCGAGAGCGGGCGCGACCGCTGAGCCGTGGCGCTCGTATCGTGGGCAGCAGTAGCCGCGAGCTCGGCGCGATGCTCCAGCGAGTCGGGCGCGGCCGCCGCTGCATCCTCGGCGCTGGCGGGCGGCGGTGGCGGTGGCGGCGGCTTGGATGGATTTGTGCGCGATGAGCAGCTGACCGCAACACCCACCGTCGCCAATGCCGTAGAAATCGCGACCGCGCGGGCCACTCGCTGCATATGTGCGCTCAAATATGTGCCCGCTGATGTCTCCTTGTAGCTGCGGCCGTGGCAGGAGTCCGTGTCCCAGAGTACATGGTGACCAGCGCCCCGGCGATGGCGAGGGCCGCCACGGTAATCGCAATGAACCGGTGCAACCTGCGTCGTGTGTCCCTACTTCGCAGCTCATCCGCCTCGATGCGCCCAATGAACATTGTTCGCGCCTGCGACTGGCGGGCGTCGTGCCCGAAACCATCCCGTCGAGGCTCGCTCGAGACGGAAGACCTCGCGGGCGGCGCTGACGTGAAACGCAGCACCGTGCGGCCGACGGTGATCTCGTCTCCCTCCCGAAGCAAGGCCGGCGCAAGCAGCCGCGCACCATTCACAGATGTTACCGTCGCGTGCTGCGGCACCAGCAGATAGTCATCCTCGCGTCGCAGTATCTCAGCGTGTGTGCGCGACACGTCGGGCTCCTGGACGATCACGGAGCTCGCGAGGTGTCGGCCGATTGTGTTGTGGTCGCGCAGCTGGTACAGCCGCCCTCGCCGCGTATCGCGCAAGAAAGCTCGCCGCAGCTCACCGTGCGGAGGCAGTTGGCGATAATACAACTCTGCTGTGCCCAGCCGCAGGCGGTCACCAAGCGCCAGGAGCATCCTAGGCCCCTCCAGCTCGCTTCCGTTGACGGCGATCGCGGAGGTAGCCGCACCACATGTCAGCATGGCCCGCGTCCCCGATTCGAGCGCAAGCACCGCATGAATGGGGTCGAGACCCCGCCCTTCTATGCGCCACCCGGCTTCCGGCGCGCTACCGATGGTCAGGACGCCGGGCCCTAGAGCCCGCGCCTGGCCCTCGAATTCGATGTAGGGCATGCAGTAGTTCGACGAGCACTTACGCTGGTCAGCTACACCAGCTCACGCTGACTTGGGAGGCCGCTGCCGGGCTGCCACGATGTAAATCAATACGGATCAACGAGATAAACGCGCAGGTTAGATTTGACAAAGCCGACAATTTCACTTAGGATTCGCATTCCCCATGAGCGCTTCCATAGAGACCCTCGTCAACCGCGAGTATCCGTACGGCTTCGTCACGGATATCGAGTCCGACACGATTCCGCGCGGTCTGGACGAGGATGTTGTAAGGCTCATATCGGCGAAAAAGGGAGAGCCAGACTTCCTCCTTGATTGGCGGCTCAAGGCATACCGCAGGTGGCTCACAATGACAGAGCCACACTGGGCAAACGTGAAGTACCCCCCGATCGATTACCAGAACGTCATCTACTACTCCGCCCCGAAGAGCGTGAACTCGCTGGGAAGCCTCGCGGAGGTCGATCCGGAGCTTCTGCGCACGTACGAGCGGCTCGGCATCTCGCTCAACGAGCAAAAGCGGATCTCCGGCGTCGCGGTTGATGCGATCTTCGACAGCGTGTCGGTCGGCACCACCATGAAGGCCGAGCTTGGTAAGCTCGGCATCATATTCTGCTCGTTCGGAGAGGCCGTTCGCGAGCATCCCGAGCTCGTGGAAAAGTACCTCGGCACGGTCGTGCCTCACAGCGACAACTTCTTTGCCGCGCTCAATGCCGCGGTTTTCAGCGACGGATCATTCTGCTACGTGCCTAAGGGCGTCACCTGCCCCATGGAACTGTCCACTTACTTTCGCATCAACAGCGAAAGCACAGGCCAGTTCGAGCGAACGCTCATAATCGCTGACGAGGGAGCTTACGTAAGCTACCTCGAAGGCTGCACCGCGCCGCGGCGCGACACGAACCAGCTGCACGCCGCCGTCGTCGAGCTTGTGGCGCTGGACAACGCGACAGTGAAATACTCGACGGTACAGAACTGGTATGCGGGTGACTCGGAGGGCAAAGGCGGGATCTTCAACTTCGTGACGAAGCGGGGTAAGGCGGCCGGCGTCAACTCGAAGATCTCGTGGACCCAGGTCGAGACCGGGTCGGCGATCACGTGGAAATACCCAAGCGTGATCCTACAAGGGGACAACTCGACCGGAGAGTTCTACTCGGTAGCGGTGGTCAACAACCACCAGCAGGCCGATACCGGGACGAAGATGATCCACATCGGCAAGAACACGAAATCCACCATTATCTCGAAGGGGATCTCGGCCGGCCAGGGCAACAACAGCTACCGCGGACGGGTGAAGGTGCTTCCCAAGGCGGAGCACGCGCGCAATTACACGCAGTGCGACTCGATGCTGATCGGGAACCGGTGCGGCGCACACACATTTCCGTACATCGAGGTCCAGAACGACACGGCCACGCTGGAGCACGAAGCGTCCACGTCCAAGATTGGCGAGGACCAGATCTTCTACTGCAAGCAGCGCGGCCTCAACGCCGAGCACGCGATCTCGCTGATCGTGAGCGGTTTCTGCAAGGAGGTGTTCCAGAACCTCCCGATGGAATTCGCGCTCGAAGCGCAGCAACTGCTGGGAATCACGCTAGAGGGCAGTGTTGGATAAACGCCGATCGCGATCGGCCCCTCGGCGACTCACTAGTCGACCGTCTCCTCTGTAAATCACATGGCCTTGCTCGAAATCCACGACCTGCACGCCTCGGTCGACGGGACCGAGATTCTCCGCGGAGTCTCGCTCGCGGTGAATCAGGGTGAGATCCACGCCGTGATGGGTCCCAACGGCTCGGGCAAGAGCACGCTCGCGCAGGTTTTGGCCGGACATCCCGCGTACGATGTGACGGAAGGCACGGTACAGTACGACGGCGAGGATCTGCTCGCCATGGATCCCGAGGAGCGAGCGCAAAAAGGGCTATTCCTGGCGTTCCAGTATCCGGTCGAGATCCCAGGCGTCACGAATGCCTATTTCCTGCGCGCCGCGTATAACGAGATCCGCAAGGCTCGTGGTCTCGACGAGATCGACCCTATGGAATTTCACGACCTCATGGAACGCCGGCTCGCGCTGGTGGACATGGAGCCCGCGATGCTTAGTCGGTCCGTCAACGCGGGGTTCTCGGGCGGCGAGAAAAAGCGCAACGAGATTCTACAGATGGCAGTGCTGGAGCCCAGGCTGGCGATTCTGGACGAGACAGACTCCGGGCTCGACATCGATGCGCTACGCGTCGTCGCGCATGGGGTGAATTCGCTCAAGCGCCCCGACAACGCGACGATCGTCGTCACGCACTACCAGCGACTGCTCAACTACATCATTCCCGACGCAGTGCACGTGCTCGTGCAGGGCCGCATCGCGAGGTCTGGCGGCAAGGATCTCGCGCTCGAGCTGGAAGCCCGCGGCTACGATTGGCTCACAGCCGATGCCAGCGCGTATTCCGCCCCCTGAGTGGCTGGCGCCGACTCGGCGGGCAGCCCTTGATCGCTTCCGCGCACTGGGGTATCCAACCATGCGCAACGAGGATTGGCACTTCACGAGCGTCGCCCCGATAGCGGAAGCGAATTTCGCTCCGATCGTTGGCCCGTCCGGACAGGCTCGCGCCGGCGACCTCGTGCCGTTCACGTTCGGCCAGGATGATTGGACGCAGCTGGTCTTCGTGAACGGGTGGTACGCGGAGTCGCTATCGTCGAGTGCGGCTCTGCCCCCAGGTGCGCGGGTCACGACGATGAGGTCTGCGTTGACTGACGATGCGTCGCCGACACGCGCACTCGCCGAGCAGTACCTCACCACCATCGCTTCGCGCGAGGATGACGCTTTCACGGCCCTCAACACGGCGTCTTTCGTGGACGGGGCCCTCGTGCACGTGCCCGCGGACACGGATCTCACGCGGCCGATCCATTTGCTGTTCGTCTCCGACGCCGAGGCAGCGCGCGGCACCATGCACCCGCGTGTGCTGGTGGTAGTCGGGCGGTTCGCGCGAGCGGCCGTGGTGGAGAGCTATGTGGGCATTGGCGATGCCCCGTACTTCACCAACGCAGTGACGGAGATCGCGCTCGCGGACGGCGCCCAGCTTGCCCATTACCGAGTACAGCGCGAAAGCGAGCGGGCGTTCCACGTCGGCACGTCGCAGACTCGGCAGGGTCGCGACAGTCACTACACATCGTTCTCGTTTGTGACGGGCGGTGCTTTGTCTCGCCAGAACATCTACACGTCCCTCGACCGCCCTGGCGCCGTGGCAACGCTGAATGGCTTGTACATGGTGGACGGGACGCAGCATGTCGATCACCAGACGGCCATCACCCACGTTGCGCCGAATTGCGCTAGCCGCGAGGTGTACAAAGGAGTCCTCGACGGCGCCTCGCATGGCGTGTTCAATGGCAAGGTGTATGTGCACCCCGAGGCGCAGAAGACTGATGGCAAGCAGACGAACAACAACCTGCTGCTCTCGCCCGACGCGCGCGTGGATACCAAGCCACAGCTCGAGATCTTCGCCGATGACGTCAAGTGCACGCATGGCGCGACCGTGGGGCGCCTCGATGCAGTCGCGTTGTTCTATCTCAAGAGTCGCGGCATCAGTGCGGATGCCGCGCGCACGCTGCTGACCTACGCATTCGCCGCGGACGTGCTAGAGCACATAGAAGTGGAATCCGTGCGAGCCGAGCTGGAGGCGCTCACGCGGGCTCGTTTCGTAGGAGTCGAAGGAGCCCCGGCGGCCGCCTGACCGCCGCCGCGTTCGAGGCGATATGTCCCAAAACCGCCGCCTAGACTTTCCGCTGCTGACGCGGCAGCCCGGGCTGCACTACCTCGACTCGGCCGCGTCGGCTCAGAAACCCGCCATCGTGTTGGACGCGATGCGCGAGTTCTACGAAACGAGCTACGCGAATCCTCACCGCGGGGCATACTCGCTTGCGGCCCGCGCCACTGAGCGCTACCACGCCGCTCGTGACACAATCGCGCGATTCCTCGGCGTCTCGGACGAGCCGTGCCTGATTCTGACGCGCGGGACCACCGAAGCTCTCAACCTCGTCGCGACAGCCTGGGGCCGCGCCAACGTGCGCCGTGGCGATGAGATCGTCATCACGCGGCTCGAGCACCATGCGAACTTCGTCCCGTGGCAGCAGCTGGCACTCGAGCAGGGCGCGACACTTCGCATCGCCGAGCTTACGAGCGACCAGCGCGTCGATCTGGATCACCTCGCGAGCCTAGTCACGGCGCGTACTCGCGTCGTGGCCGTCACGCACGTGTCGAACGCTCTCGGAACCATCACGCCGATCGACGCAGTCGCGGCGATCGCGAGACGCGTCGGCGCGCTGGTGGTAGTGGACGGTGCCCAGAGCGCGCCGCATATGCCGGTGTCATTCGACGCGCTCGATGTCGACTTCTATGCTTTTAGTGGGCACAAGATGGGAGGCCCGACAGGCATCGGTGGGCTCATTGGCCGCAGGGCGATCCTGGAGGCAATGCCGCCCTACCAGACGGGCGGCGACATGATCGAATTCGTCCACGACGACCGAACGACGTGGAACGTGCTGCCCCGCAAGTTCGAAGCGGGAACGCCGAACGTGGGCGATGCGGTCGGGTTAGCGGCGGCTGTTGAGTACCTGACGGCCATCGGCATGGACGCCGTGCGGCAGCATGAACGCTCCCTGACGGCGCTAGCGTCCGAGCGGCTGGCGGCGATCGACGGTGTGCGAGTGTACGGCCCAGCTCCAAGCGAGCGAAGCGGAGTGGTTGGGTTCACCGTGGAGCACGTGCATCCGCACGACCTGGCGACAGTGCTCGACCACAGCGGCGTATGCATCCGCGCGGGCCATCATTGCGCTCAGCCGCTCATGCGAGCGCTCGGCGTGCCGGCGACGGCGCGTGCCTCGTTTTTTGTCTACAACGATCCGTCTGACATCGATGCGCTGGTCACCGGCGTTCAGCAAGCCATCGCGCTATTTGCTGGTGCGCCCAGTGCGGCCGGTGCGGTCCATGCGCCCCATGCCGGTGTCTCCTGAGCCGGGAGGAAGCGCGACGGTCGAGGCCCTATACCAGGAGCTGATACTCGACCACTATCGGCGCCCCCGTCACAAAGGCGTTCTCGGGCCACCAGCCGTCTCCGCCACAGTAGCGAACCCGGTTTGCGGCGAGACGATGACGGTCGCGGCAACTGTTGAAGACGGCCGCGTACGCGAGGTGATGTTTACGGGTCAGTCCTGCGCGATCTCCCAAGCATCGGCGTCAATGATGACGGACCTGGTGCGGGGCATGAGCGGCGCCGAGGTGTCCACCCTACTCGCGCGCCTGGCTGAACTACTCAAAGGAAACGCCGAAGCCGCCCGCGATCCCGCGCTTGGCGACCTGCGCGCGCTTGCGGGCGTAGCCCGCATCCCAATCCGCATCCCCTGCGCTCTACTCTCGTGGCGAGGGCTCCTCAAAGCGCTGGCGAGCGAGCCCGGCGTTGACCATCCAGTGACGCTCTAGTGTATTCTGTGTCGGCAAAGGCCCTTTCAGCGGCAATAACCGAACAATGTCTCATGTTTGTGGGGCCTCGCCATTGTGAGCGTCAATCCAACCGTATCATCCCGTTGGGGAAGGCTATTTTACGCAGTCACTGCGACGAGTACTCGTTGTAGGACAATCACTGGGCGTGTACTGCACCTGTCACATCTTCTTTCGCGAAGTCGTCGCGAACTAACCTGGCTTTCGATGTCTATTATTGCGTGTGTGAAGGTGTACGATGGGTTGGCAATTGGCGCCGAGAGCATGACACAACTTTTCGGCGCGAGCCAGCAAGCCGGGCAGCCACTGCAGTGGGTTAAAGCATTTAGCAATGCGAAGAAGCTATTCGACGTCCGTCAAACCCCCGGCGTGGGCGTCCTCACGTACGGAGCGGGCAACATCGGAAGCCGCTCAGTAGGCAGCTATATCGACGAATTCGCCGGCAGCATCACGCCGGTTATGACGATTCAAGAGATCGCAAATGGCCTCCGCGATCATGTCCAAGCCAGTTACCAGGCTCAATTCGGCCAAGTACCAGCGGGTCAGCAGCCTGCCACGGGCTTTTACGTTGCTGGCTACTCGTCTAATAGTCACGTTGGAGAAGAGTTGGAATTTCAGTTCCCTCAGGGAGATGTTGTTCCCCCGCGGCCAGCGGGGTTCGGCGCTAGTTGGCGGGGGGTCCCGGTGCCCTTTGCCCGCCTATATTCCGGGGTTGACCCGCGAATCTATCTGCTGATGCAGGCGCAGGGCGTGGCCCCCGACATAATCGCAAGAGTGCAGCAAGAGGCGGCGAACCTGGTCTCTCCCGTTGCCTTCGACGGGATGCCTGTTCGGGACGCACTAGGCTTTTGCAAATTCATTTTGGAAACGACGATCGGCGTTTGCACGTATGAATTGGGCGTGCCTAGTTGTGGCGGCCCGTTACAGCTCGCTGTGATAACGAGGCGAGAGGGATTTCATTGGGTCTTGAAACCAACATATAACGTCTGAGATCGACGAGGCTGGCATGAATGACAGGACTGCAATTCCAACGATGATACACGTGCAGAACTTGATCGAGAATGGGATGCAGGCCCAGAATCCCGTTTTCTCGACTAACAATCTCCCGTTCAGCAATGCGCTGGTAACAGATTTCAATCGGATTGTGGACAGCGGGAATCACGTCGTCTCGACGATGAGACCGCAGCAGCCTGCTCCCTTTGGAACGCACCTAAGGGAAGCTGCTTCGATCGTGAAGGATTGGGTACAGCACCCCTAACCTTGCCCGAGTTCACGACGGAACAGCGATGGAGCTTTGTTGCTCGCGCTGTGATCAGTGGGGCCATCCTAACGGCCGGACTGGTCGTGCTGCTTCGCGGTTCGTACCCAGATGCGGTCGTCAAATGGGCCATTGGCGCAATCGGCATAGTAATCGGCTATTGGCTTCGATAGGCAGCGGTACCAAGGCAGCGACGTCACGCGACGATTTCTGACACGCCGCCGGGAAGAGGTATTTCAGACGCTCGCCTTACGAATCACGCATGCGCGCTCGCCGTTCGAGAGCGCGGCGAGCGCGGACCACTTAGTGACAACGTTGTCAGTGACGAGATAGATACTTGACTCAGTATCCAAGTCGTTGGCGACGGATGGATGTCGACCGGTGATGGTGCCGCTGCGGTCCTGCTGCACTCGCCAATGCGTAAACCCGTTAGGCCGTGTTCGCTGCGGCTAGGGTGTTACCGCTGCCCGAACGGGCGGGACGGCACTGTCTTCAGATATGCGAACACCGCGTTGATTTCGTCGTCCGTC
>Ga0073928_10004528_pt1 | contig 20480 bp, 19 predicted proteins | sample PaiPotPPA55metaG_FD_76969 | JGI IMG/M metagenome (GOLD analysis project Ga0073928, IMG submission 76969) | Iron sulfur acid spring bacterial and archeal communities from Banff, Canada, to study Microbial Dark Matter (Phase II) - Paint Pots PPA... ...
GATCGCTTGGACTTCCATCGGTTGGCCCGGTCGGGTAACCGATCCGAACCGCCGTGTACGGACCCGTACGCACGGTGGTGTGGGAGGGGTCGGGCCGCGAGGCCTGCCCCTATCCCGATTTCTCGTGTCGCCAGGAACCTCCCTTTATGCGCCATTTGGCGGAGAAGGGACGCTTCGATAAGAGTGATGCCGGGCGACCGGAGTCGCCCTCGCGTGCGTTGCCTGACGCGACGTTCAGTCAATCCGCGGTGGGCGGGCAAGCGTGAGGGCACGAGCGCCCGCGGCGGTCTCGCCCACATAGCCCATCTCCTCACAGAACCATCCTTCGGGGATCGTCGCCGCTGACGTGGTATCTCGATTCGCATGAGGCGGGGCACTGGTCGGTGTGCTGGTGACCAAGGACAACTTGGTGAGGCGGTTGATGCGTGACATGTCTATATCCTTCCACGGAGAAACTGTGCGGCACAGGCGGAGGCAAGAAACTGCCTGCGCGGAGACTCCAGACCGAGCCCCCAACGTAGATTACTGGAATAGGACGGAACACAAAGAAGGAACAGAGGACGAAATAAGCCGCCTATTCACGTGAACCGCGCGACGCGTAACGAAAGCTCGTCGCGCACTCGCTCGATCACCCCGCCCCAGTCTTGCGCTACCGTCTGGCGAAAAAGCCGCGCACTCGGGTACCAGGGCGTGTCGGCACGATCGTGCATCCAGCGCCAATCCGGAAAGTGGGGCAGCAGAATCCATACCGGGCGCGCTAGTGCCCCGGCCAGATGGGCTATCGAAGTGTCGACCGAGATCACCAGGTCGAGTTGTTCGAGCAGTGCCGCCGTATCGGCAAAGTCTTCCAATTGGGCACCAAACGAGATTACGCCGGCATGCCGCTCCAACACCGCGCGATCCGCGTCGCGGATCTCCGGCTGCGGGATCACCCAGTCAACGCCCGGTAAGTCGAAGCAGGCTTCGAAAGCAGCGAGCGGAATCGAGCGCAGTGCGTCGTTCTTGAACTGCGGATTGCCGGCCGGTGCAAGGCCAACCCGCAATCGTCCCGTCGCGCTGCGGGCCGCGAGCCGCTCGCGCCAGAGCGCTCGCCGCGCCGCGGGTGCGCGAAGATACCCGCCTGGCTCAGGCATGGCGTCAGGCGTCGTCCGGAGTATGCGCGGCAGACTGAGCAGCAAGCATTGATGGTCGCCATCGGGTCGCGCGTCGCCGCGCGCAACGATCTCAACACCCCAGTCCCGGCCCACTTCGTCGAACAACGGCCGCAGCGGCGCTTGAACCTCGAGGATCACGCGTTGCGCGAGAGCCGCCACCTGCGGCGCATAGCGCGCGAACTGGATCGTGTCGCCGAGGCCCTGTTCGGCAACCAGCAGAATCGTCTTATCGGCAAGCGACTCTTCGCCGGACCAACAGGACGGCAGAGTTTCGAGCATCCGCTGCCCTTCGCGCTTGCCATACGCGCGCCAGCCTCCCGCATAGTCGCCTCGACGCAGCAGCAGGCCCGCCTCGTCGAGCCAGGCCTTATCCCAGTCAGGACGCACGCGCCGGGCCGCCTGAAGGCACGCCAGCGCAGCGTCGTCGGCACGCATCATCGCCAGCGCGTTACCCATATAACGCAGAGAAGTCGCTCGGTTCGGCTCGAGTTCCAGCGCACGTTCGAACCAGGGCAGTGCTTGCGCGAGTTGACAGCCTTTGGCCCATGCCAGTCCGATCGACTCGCAGATAGCGGATGTGGATGAAGCGTGGACCGGCAAACACGGAAAGCTGAGCGGCGCCGGCGGCGTGCGAGCCTGCGCCGCTGCGTCAGCGTCCTGCTGCATGCGTTCCGAAAGCGCCAGGGCGCGCGACAGTTCCTGCAACGCGGCCATGGGCCGGCCGAGCTCAATAAATATTTTGCCGACGCCATAGTGCGCCCATGCCAATGACGGCTCGAGCATGGCCGCGCGTTGATAGGCGGTGAGCGCGTCCGGCAACCGTCGCAGCACCGCCAATGCGTCGCCGCGCGCGGCGTGCGCGCATGCGTCGTCGGCATTGCCCGCGATCGCATTTTCCGCTTGCGCCAACGCTTCTTCCGGCGCATCGAGCGCAAGGAGCGTGCGCGAATAAGCGAGCTCGAGTCGCGACGCTGCCGGGGGGTTGTCCACGCTTGATGCATCCGCGGATGCATCGCCCCCCAGAACGGCTTCGAACTGCTCGCGCGCCGCGGCATGTTCGCCGGCGGCCGAAAGCGAAAGCGCAAGGCGCGCCTGCAAGCCGGGCAATGCCGGCGCAGCAATCTCTGTCGCCTTTAAAAGAGTGGCGGCGTCCGCATGGCGGCATTGGGCATCAAGGATCGCGGCGAGCCGCAGCAATGCGGACGCGCTCGCATGCGCCTCGGCGTACGCGTCGACTTCCAGACCGGTATGCAGGCCGGCGCACATTCGACAAAGCGGGTCCGTCATAAGCGTAACCAAGGGTGTTGATAAGTGAATGCCGTCATTCTTAATCAGGTCGATGGGCAACAAAGGTCGAAACAGCGGGCTAAGTTAGGGCTAACTTGGGGAATGGGCATTTGCTGCGACGCAGCATCGAATTACCCGCGTGCGCCGGTTCGGCAGGGGCTGAACGAGGCGGCGACGCGGATGGACGGCGTCTTCGCGCAGATGCTGGGGCACGATGCCAAGGCGGCCGACAGGGCGTCGCGCGATGGCAACTGATTCGGGAGCTGCGGCCCCGCTGCGGTACCCGACTGGCCGCGAGCGTGCGTTGATGATGCGGGCCGGCTGTTCCGCAGGCTGGCGAGCCTGACTCCAGCGCGGTCAGAAAGCTGAAATGTTGCGGCGCTTGCCAGATATCGAGGCTAAAGATTTCCAGAGCCTATCCGATAACCCATTTAACGGCGGCAAATGGACAGTGCGTGCGGTGCACGGCCGTACGTTACGGCGGACTTGCCGGATTGTGCCAACCATCGAGGAAAGGAGTGATTGAATGACTACGATTATCAATACCAATATTGCATCAATTATCGCGCAGAACAATTTGCAGAACAACCAGGCTGCGGTGACGAGCGCGATCACCCAACTGTCGTCGGGGCTCTCGATCAACAGCGCAGCGGACAACCCTGCTGGCCTCGCTATCTCGACCACGCTGCAAGCGCAGATCAATGGCCAGACCGTTGCGCAGCAGAACGCGAATAACGGCATTTCGCTCGCGCAAACCGGCCAAAGCGCGCTGACGCAAATCACCAACAACCTGCAGACGATCCGCCAGCTCGCCGTGCAGGCATCGAACGCGTCGAACTCGGCCGCGAACCGCGCGGCGCTGAACCAGGAAGTCCAGCAGTCGCTCGCGCAGATCAACACGATCGCGTCGACGACGACGTTTAACGGCCAGGCGCTGCTCGACGGCGCGTTTGGCACGCAAAACTTCCAGATCGGCGCCAACGCTGGCCAGACCATCTCGGTCAACCTGAGCCAAGGCACGCAGACGTCGCAAATCGGCCAGACCTCGAGCACGACGTTCTCTCTGCAAGGCACCAACGGCGTGCTGACGACAGAAGCGCTCAATATCTCGGTGGGCGGCGCCGCGGCCACGACGGTCGGCAACGCCGTCGCGGGTTCGACGCAAGCTCAGGCCGCTAACAGCGCCTATGCTGCCGCCGCCGCGATCAACGCCTCGAACATCTCGGGCGTGACTGCGACCGCCAACAACTCGCAGAACTTCTCGTTCACGACGGTCACCAACAGCAGCACGACGACGGCTCAGAACTACAATCTGACCATCAACGGCACGAACATCTTCGGTACGAGCGGCCAGCAGCTCAACGTCGGCCAGTCGATCACCGCATCGACGCTGGTCAACGCGATCAACGCGCAGTCGACGAACACGGGCGTCACGGCAACGCTCGGCTCGAACGGCACGACGGTCTCACTCAACGCGGCTGACGGCAGCAACATCCTCGCCACGCAGAGCTCGTCGGCGGCCACTTCAGCCGCGAACACGATCGTCGGCGGCCTTGACAACACCTCCGCCGCGAATGGCGGTGGCTCGCTCGCAGTACTCGCCTCCGCTGGGAACTACCAAGCGACGTCGAACGTCCTGCAAGGCAACGTCACGCTGGCGTCGGCCAGCTCGATCAAGCTGTCCGGCGCGGCGGCGACCGACATCGCCGGCCAGTCGGTCAACTCCACCAACAGCGCAGATTCGCTGCAGTCCTCGCAGACGATCACGTCGACGGGCGCATTCAACGCCGGCACGAACGGTGGCACGATCAGCTTCTACGTCGGTGCAACGGCAAACCCGGTCAATATCACGGCGACCAGTACTGACACGGCAACCACGATCGCAAACAAGATCAATACGACGGGTCTGCTCCAGCAAGCTGGCGTCACCGCGAGCGTCAATGCGCAAGGTAATCTCGTGGTAACGAATACCTCGGGACAATCGCTTGCCGTCACCGACGCGAACGCAGCTACCGGCACAGGCTTCAATTCCGGCCTTGACAACGCACAGGTGGTGGCCAGCACGACCGCGTTCGCTCAAGGCACGAACGGCGGTACGCTGACGTTCACGCTGAATGGACAGACCCAAACCTTCACGGCGACGAGCGGCGATAGCGTCACTAGCTTCGCGAGCAAGATCAACGGCGCACAGAAGGTTGCTGGCATCACGGCTGTCAACAACGGCGGCAAACTGGAACTGATCAACACGTCCGGCTACACGATCACCGCGCCAACCGACGCCCAAACGGGGGCTGGCACCGGCTTCACTTCGGGTATTGGTACGGGGACAACGACTGGCGTGTTTACCGAGACGCCGAGTGTCGCGACGACCTACACGGCTGCCCAGTCGGGCTCGCTGGCAAGCGTCGACGTGCTGACGGTGGCGGACTCGCAGAAGGCCATCCAGAGCGTCGATGCCGCACTGAGCCAGGTCAGCACGCTGCAAGGCCAGCTCGGCGCGGTGCAGAATCGCTTCACGTCGATCATCTCGAACCTGACGGCATCGGTGCAGAACGCTCAGTCGACGCAGTCGTCGATCCAGGACACGAACTACGCCTCGGCAACGTCGTCGCTCTCGCGTGCCCAGGTGTTGTCGCAAGCCGCACAGGCGATGGTCGCGCAAGCGAACGCGCTGCCGCAGCAGGTTCTGAAGCTGCTCCAGTAAGGCACAATGGCAGTCCAGCAGTAACCCCGTAATACACGGCCGGTGCACATGCGCCGGCCGGTTTTGGAGGCGGCCGGCGCATGTGCACCGGCCGCCTCCAAAACCCACACACCGCCGGCGAGACGCGCACCCCGCGCATGCGCCGGCGATGATTGCGGCAAGCCAGGCGCGATGCGCCGCCCGAACAGGCACAGGTTACCTATGTCCACCCCGATTTCCGCCACCACGAGCGCCACCTCCGCCACGACGAGCAGCGCATCCGCGAATCCGTCCGCGTCGTCGATCATCTCGTCGGCCGCGCTCGGCATGGGCACCACGGTGCCGATCAGCCAAGTGCTCACGGGCCTGATGCAGGTCGAGAGCATCCCGCTCACTCAGTTGCAGAGCCAGGTGACCGGCGTGCAAACGGAGATATCGGCATACGGCCTGCTGAACTCGGCCCTTGCGACATTCCAGCAGTCGCTCACGGCACTTACGGCGCCGACCGAGTTCAATTCGTACACCGCTACATCCAGCAACACGACAGCGCTTACCGCCAGTGCAGTCATCGGTGCCCAATCGGGCACCTACACGGTCAACACGACGCAGCTCGCGCAGGCGCAATCGCTCGCCACGTCCGGCCAGGCCAGCCTGAACACGAGCCTCGCGTCGGGCAGCGGAACGTCGACGGTCACCTTCGCGTTCGGCACGCTGACCGGTTCGACCTTCACGCCGAACGCAGCGCAACCGGGCGGCAGCATCACGGTCAACAGCAGCAACAACACGCTGGCCGGGCTGCGCGATGCGATCAACAATGCCAACCTCGGCGTCACGGCGACGATCGTCAACGACGGCAGTAGCACGCCATATCATCTCGTGCTGACCTCGAACCAGACCGGCGCGAACGAGAGCATGCAGGTTTCAGTGCAGGGCGATTCGGGTGTCGCTTCGCTGCTCACCTACCCGCCAGGCACGGGCGACACGATGACGCAGACCGACGCGGCACAGAATGCCACGCTGACGGTCAACGGGCTGTCACTCACCAGTGCGACGAATTCGGTCGCCTCCGCAGTACCCGGGCTGACGCTGAACCTCCAGCAGGCCGGAACAACGTCAACAGTCACGGTAGCCGCCAATACGAGTTCGGTCCAGACCGACATCGACACCTTCGTTTCGGCGTATAACGCGCTCCACAGCAACATCAATCAACTGACTGCGTACAATCCGGGCGGCACCAACGGCCTGCTGATCGGCGACGCTACCACCTTGCAGATCGCGAACAAACTGCAGACGGCGGTCGCCAGCGGCTTGTCCGGCACGGGGAGCGGCTACTCGTCACTGGCCGCCGCCGGGATCGCGCTCAACAGCGACGGCTCGCTGTCGGTCAACGATGCGACGCTGTCGCAGGCCCTGCAGAGCAATCCGAGCCAATTCAACGGGCTGTTCAGCACCGCTGGGACGGCGACGAACAGCAACGTCACGTACTTGATCGGTGGCACCAATACGCAGCCGGGATCGTACGCCGTCGCCATCACGCAAGCCGCGACGAACGGCACGTTCGCCGGTTCGTCCACGCCGACCTACGACACCGCCACCGGCGGTAGTGCGAGCAACAACGCCACTACGATCCCCGCGGGCGGCATGCCGCTCTCGGTGAACGTGGACGGGGCTATGGCCAACATCACGCTGGCCTCGGGCATCTACACATCGGCGCAACTCGCGACGGCACTGCAGACGGCCATTAACGCCAACAGCACGCTGCAGCACGCGGGCGTGTCGGTGAACGTGACACAAACCAACGGCGTCCTCAATATCGCCTCGGCGAGCTACGGATCGAATTCGTCGGTCATGGTATCCGGTACCGGCGCCGCGCAACTGTTCGGCAGTTCGGCCAGCTCCACCACAGGGTTCAATGTGGTCGGAACGATCGGCGGCTATGCGGCGACGGGCAATGGCCAAGTGCTGACGGTGGGCAGCAGCGGCCCGGCAGCCGGGTTGCAGATCCAGGTGACCGGCACCACTACCGGCCCGCTCGGCAGTGTGAATTACTCGCAAGGCTACGCAACGCTGCTCAACTCGATCGTGACAAGCGCGACAAACCCGACAAGCGGCTCGATCGCCAACGCGACAAACACGTTGAACAGTCAGGTTTCTGCACTGCAGACCCAGGAAACCAGCTTGCAGACTTATATTTCGCAGGTGCAGCAGCAGTACACGACACAGTTCTCCGCGCTGAACGCGATGGTGGTGCAAATGCAGTCGACCGCTACCTTCCTGCAACTGACTTTCAATCCCCCGACGTCAGCCGCTTGAAGCGGGACGTAACATAGAGCCTGCTGACATAAAGGAAGGAGAGCATCCATGTATTCGCCCGGAAAATTCGGCGCTAAAAGCTACGAGCGTATTGGCATCGAAAGCAGCGTACTTAGCGCGAGCCCCCATGATCTGATCGCCCTGCTGTTCCAAGGCGCGCGTCGCGCGGTCCGCATGAGCCGTATGCATATGGAAAACGGCAACGTTGCCGAGAAAGGCCGGTTGATATCGCATGCCATCGTGATCATTGGTGGCGGCTTACAGCAAGGGCTTAATCTCGAGAAAGGCGGCGAACTCGCCCAACGTCTCGACGGGCTCTACGAATATATGAAGCGCCGCCTGCTCGAAGCCAATCTGCGCAACGACCCGGCGCCGCTCGAGGAAGTCGACACTCTGCTCGGTACGATCGAGGAAGGCTGGAGCGGCATCAAAAGTCCGGTCACCGGTGCCAGCGTGTCGACTGCGGGGTAACGCGATATGGATGAGCCGACCACGATTGAGCAGTTATTCCAGCGCTACGAGACCATCGCGCACCTGTCGGGCAACCTGTTGAAGGCAGCGCGCGCAGACGACTGGGATACCGCCATCACCTTGCAGCAGCAATATTCCGCGCTCGCCGATACGTTACGGCCGGTGCATGACCGCTTCTCCTTCGATGCGTCACAGCAGGCGCGCCGCGATGCTTTGCTTCGCCGCATTCTGTCGGACGAGGCGGAAGTGCGCGATCGCGCCGTGCCTCGACTCGCGCGCCTGTCCGCGCTCGTCGCCAGCAACCAGCAAACGTTGGCCCTTCAGAAGACCTACGGGCTGCCGCGGCACGGTTGATCCAGACGCCGGGGCTCGTCAGAGCGGTTGAACCATGCCGGGTGGCTGAGGTGACGAATGCGGCAGAGATGCCGGGTCGGTTAAGGTGGCCTGCTCCTGGAGGCCAACGCCCGTGCCATGAAAAGAGGCCAAAACACGGGTCAATTTCCGAAGTCGGTGCCGCCTAGGGCCTCTTATACTGTCCCTGCTCCGCGCGCCACGGGGATCATCCCGCTCGCGCGCTGCATCGCCCCGTCATCCACGAGCGTGAGGCGGGCCTGGGAGCATCACGGCAGGTGCCAATGAATATTGTTAGTTCGGACGATTGTATTGGGGTGCTTACCAACCACCCGTTGTCGACACATTTCACGGTGATCGGCTACAAGGACGGGGCATTCTCATGCATCCCAAAATTCTTTTTCCAGAATTGGCTCGGTGAAGTCACCGAGCCTGGATCGTTTCATATCGGCCGCTGTTCCGGGATCGGAACCGGCTCGATAGTCAAGTGCGACCAAGACCACCAGAAACTCGTCATTGGCAAGTACGTGTCGGGTGGGCAACGGCTACGCTTCGTGCTGAACGCTCAGCACGAAGTGCGGACCATCTCCTCCAGTATGCTTGACATATATGGCATGGGACTGGTGCGTCCCCCCATTCCGCAATATACCGACACCGTCATTCGCAACGATGTCTGGATTGGTGATGAGGCATTGTTCCTCGGCGGCAGCATCGTTGAAAGCGGCTGCGTGATCGGGGCAAGAGCGGTCATCCCGCCCAATTTCCGCAGCGAGCCGTACGGCATTTATGTCGGCTCCCCCGCACGTCTGACACGCTTTCGCTTCTCCGAAAAGGTCCGCGAAAAATTGTTGCAGCTCGCCTGGTGGGATATGCCACTGGACTGGGTGAAGCGCAACAATGACGCGTTCCTCGTCGATCTCACCGCGGACGAGGGGCGGGCCCTGGACGTGCTTGCGGCGCTGCAAGAAGCGAAAGATCAGTTCATCGAGCAGATGCGCGTAGCGGCCGAATACCCGCTGGACGCACTGCATGCCCTGCATCTCACCCAACCCACCCAGCTCGACGAGCATGATCAGGCTGGCGCCGTTGCGGCCGCGGCCGCCGAAGGGGCGCCGTCGGGCGCCCTGACCCCCGCGCAAGTCGCTGCGCTCGCTGCTGAATTCATTGCGACATTGACGGCGCTGCGGGAGCTGGGACAACACGAGCAAGCGGAAGCTGTCGCGCGGCAGATGACGCTCATGTTGCCGGAGCACGCGTACGGGTGGCAAGCGCTGGGCAGCGCGCTGCTGCAGCAAGGGCGCGCCGATGCGGCGCGCGGCCCCCTTGAGAGAGCCGACGAATTGCTGCCCGCTGCGGCCCGTCCCGTGCCCACGGCTGACGAACAGAAACAGGTCGTGGCGCTCTACAAAAATGGCCGCATAGCTGAAGCAGCGACGATGGCGCAAGGTCTCACCGAGCGTTATACGCATCATGCACTCGGCTGGCGCGTGCTTGGGCTCGCAAGGGCCGCCGAGGCGCAGTTCGACGAAGCGATCGACCCCCTACGACGGGCGCGCGAGTTCGATCCACGCGACTTTGACGTCATACTGGCACTCGCGGACATTCTCCGACACCAGGGAAGGGCGGCCGAGGCCGAGGCCGAGGCGCGGCACCTTACTCAACTGGCGCCCGAGCGCATCGAAGGGTATTGCGTGCTCGGCCTGGCCCTGCAGTTGCAAGACCGCTTCGACGAGGCCGAAGTGACCGTGAGGCGTGCGCTCGAGATTGCACCGGGCGATACACGGGTACTGGCGACGCTCGCGTCCATCCTGCTCCGGTCGGGCCGACTCGCCGAAGCACGGGACACGTGCGGTCGTGCGCTCGAGATCGATCCGGACTTGACCGCCGTCCGTAGCAACCTGCTGTTCGCCATGTCCCATGACGAAGACCTCGATGATCAGGCGTTGTTGGCGCAGCATCGACTGTTCGGTAAGCTCGTCGAAGACAAGCTTCGCGTCTACAGAAAGTCTCACCGGAACTTACGGGACCCGCAACGCTGCCTGCGAGTCGGCTTTGTCTCGGGAGATCTATACGCCCACGCGGTGGCCTCCTTTTTCGCGCCGGTGCTGCACTATCTCGCACGCGAACCCGGCCTGACGCTCCATGCCTACTACAACACTACGTTGGAAGACTCCGTCAGCCAGCAACTGCGTGCGCAGTTTGTCAGCTGGACGCCTGTAGCCCATATGAGCGATGCCACGTTGGATAAAAAGATCCGCGCCGATGGTATCGACATCCTGATCGACTTATCGGGGCATACCGGACTCAACCGGCTGCCCGTTTTCGCGCGCAAACCGGCGCCGGTCCAGGCGAGCTGGCTCGGCTACCCCGCTACGACGGGGATGCGCACCATGGACTATTACTTTGCAGACCGTTTTCTCGTGCCCCCCGGCGAGGCCGAAAATCGATTCATCGAGAAAATCGTCTACTTGCCCGCGTCAGCGCCGTTCGTCCCCGCCGACGTGGCACCGCCCATCAACCGCCTGCCCGCCCTCGCCAACGGTTATGTCACATTCGGCAGCTTCAACCGGCTGAGCAAGCTGCGCCCGGCGGTCATCAAGCTGTGGGCACAACTGCTGCACGCGGTGCCGACGGCACGCATGCTGATCGGCGGGGTATCCGAGGATAGCTACAACAAGCTCGTCGACTGGTTCGAGCAGGAGGGGATCGACCGCACTCGCCTGGAATCGCGCCCTCGCCTGCAAATGCGCGTTTATCTGCAGCAGCACCATGGCGTCGACATCTGCCTCGACACATTCCCCTATGCAGGCGGAACGACGACCTTGCATGCCGCCTGGATGGGTGTGCCCACGCTCACGCTGCCTGGCGGATCCGCTGCTAGCCGCGGCGGCGCAGCGATCATGTCACACCTGGCGATGGAGGGGTTCATCGCATCTGACCCAGCCGACTTCGTCGAAAAAGGCGTCGACTGGGCGAACAACCTTTCCACGCTTGCCGAGTTGCGCGCGCGCATGCGTGAGCGTTGCGCGCGCTCGGCTTACTTCCAGCCCGAAGTCGTCGCCGAGGGAATATCGCGCGCACTGCGCTTGATGTGGCAACGGTGGACGGAAGGCAAACCTCCCGTGGCCTTCGATTTGTAGTTGCCGGCGGGCCAGGAAGTGCTCTGACGTTGTGCCGGTGGCAACGTTCTTCCCATGTGATCGGCAACTGCCGGCACCCGCCTTGGCTAACCTGAATTGGCCCAAATTCACCCATCTGATCGGCCGATCGAATGCGCATAGCCAGTAGCACACTAGTTCTCGAAGTCCGGCGTGTGGCCAACAGAGCGATAGCCTGAATCGGTCCGCACGGCGAACGCCGATACGTTCGCAACATTGGCTATCGAGTGCCTAAAGGCAGGCTCCCATGGACAACAAGCTGGTCCACCTGATGGCGCAGACCGTAGCGGAAGCACCGGCCGTGCCGGTCAACACCTGATTATCCCGTCGTGCGTCGAGGAAAGTATGAACGCTAGCCTGCCACTGCGCGCCATCCAGCCACAGACGGATGAACGCATCTACGTCACCCAGCCGCATCTCGCGCCGCTGGCCGAGTTCATCCCTTATCTGGAAAAGATCTGGCACAGCAAGGTCTTGACCAATGGCGGGCCGTTTCACCAGCAACTCGAAAAGGCCCTGTCTGAATACCTGGGCGTCCAGCATCTGGCGCTGTTTGCCAACGGCACGCTCGCTCTGGTCACTGCGCTGCAAGCGTTGCGTATCACCGGCGAGGTGATCACGACGCCCTATTCGTTCGTCGCGACCGCACATTCGCTGCTCTGGAACGGGATCAAGCCCGTCTTTGTAGATATCGACGCGAACACGCTCAATCTCGATCCGGCGAAGATCGAAGCGGCTATCACGCCCCAGACTACGGCAATCATGCCGGTCCACTGCTACGGACACCCTTGCGATGTCGACGCAATCCAGAAAATTGCGGATAACTACAATCTCAAGGTGATCTACGACGCTGCACACGCGTTCGGCGTACAAACCGACAGTGGCAGCATCCTGCAGCACGGCGATCTGGCGGCGCTGAGCTTTCATGCAACCAAGGTCTTCAACACGTTTGAAGGCGGTGCCATCATTTGCCCCGATGCGAAAACCAAGCAGCGTATCGACCACCTGAAGAACTTCGGTTTCGTCGATGAAGTCACGGTCGTCGCGCCCGGGATCAACGGGAAGATGAGCGAAATCAATGCTGCGTTCGGACTACTGCAACTGCAGCACATCGACGAAGCCCTGGCCCGCCGCAAAGAAATCGATGCGACATATCGTGAGCTGCTTAGCAGCATACGCGGCATCCGCTGTCTGCCGCACGCCAGCGAAAAAGCGGCGAACTACGCATACTTCCCGATCCTCGTGGAGGCCGACTATCCGATCAGCCGCGACGCGCTTTATCAGAAATTCCGCGACAACGAGATCTGGGTTCGCCGCTATTTCTACCCACTGATTTCTGAGTTTCCGATGTATCGAGGACTGCCGTCCGCGAACCGGAGCAATCTGCCTGTCGCAGCCAACGCCGCGCTCAAAGTATTGTGCCTGCCGATCCATCCGGCGTTGTCGAACAACGATATCGACAGAATCGTGAGCATCGTTGCAGGTCACTGATTGTGAAGCTCGCCATCATGCAGCCGTATCTGTTTCCCTATGTGGGTTACTTTCAATTGGTCGCTGCGGTCGATAAATTCGTCTTCTATGACGACGTGAACTACATCAAAAACGGATGGATCAATCGTAACCGCCTGTTGCTCGGCAACACCGTGCGCTACATCACGGTGCCGCTTTCGGGTGCTAGCCCATCGCGACGGATCAATGAAGTTGAAGTGCTGCCGCGCGTGCGATGGCTGCGCAAATTGCTCGAAGCGATCCGCCATGGCTATGCGAAAGCACCCCACTACACGCGCATCAGCGAACTCATCGGCGACACGCTGAACTCGGCGGCGTCGGATATTTCCACGCTGGCTTCGCGCAGCGTGATCGAAACTTCCAGATATCTGCAGATCGACACTGACTTTGTTTCGTCATCGACGCTGTACGGCAACGCTGGATTGAAGGGCGTGGATCGCGTGCTCGACATCTGCATGACAGAACAAGCCGATGCGTACCTGAACCTGCCAGGTGGCCAGGCTTTGTACGAACGCAAGGACTTCGACGCGCTCGGCATCAGTCTGGGGTTCATTCAACCGAACCTCCGGCCGTATCGCCAGTTTGACGACACATTCCATCCAGGTCTTTCCATCGTCGATGCGCTCATGTTCAATAGCGCCGAAGAAGTTAGGGCCATGCTGACAGAGCAAGCGCGCGCATGAACACAGAGGCCATCGGCGGTTATCTCGAACTCGAACTGCCACGCGAGGAAGCAGAGTATCACCGCAGCGCACTGCGCTTTCAGTCATCGCGCGCCGCATTCCTCGCGCTCCTGCGCACGTGCCAACCCAGTGCGGTCTGGATGCCTTGGTACATCTGCGAGAGCATGGTCGAACCGCTCGTGATGGCCGGCATTCCGATCAAGCGGTATGAGATTGATGAACGATTGCGCGTCAAATCCGTGACGCTGGCAGACGGTGAATGGCTGCTCTACGTGAATTACTTCGGCATCTCCGGCGGCAACGTCGAGGATGTGCTTGGCCGCTTTCCGCGCGAACGTGTCGTAATCGACAACGCACAAGCATTCTTTGCACAGCCGAGCGAGTGCGTCGCAACCCTTTATTCTCCGCGGAAATTTGTTGGTGTCCCGGATGGCGGTTACCTGGTCACGGATCGCGCGATGACTGCGCCCACTGAAATCGATCGCACCTCGCAGCAACGTTTTTCGCACTTGTTGCAACGAATCGATGCGGGAGCCGAAGCCGGATATGCAGACTACACCACGGCCGAGGAGAGCTTGAAACGCCAGGAACCCAAGGGAATGTCGAAGATCACCCAGCGCATTCTCGGGGGCATCGATTACGCCGCGGTCCGCACGAGGCGCGTCGCCAACTTCGCCTACCTTCACGAGAAGCTGGGGCAGTCCAATGCGTTCCCAATTGAACTGGATGGCAATAGCGTGCCGCTTTGTTATCCGTATCTGGGCAGCCCTTGCAACCTGCAGGCGAAACTGATCGCAAACCGCATCTATACACCCAGATACTGGCCCGAAATCGTCGCCGATGAATCGGTGCCGGCGTTCGAAGCAGAATTGGCGCGCACCGCACTCTTCCTTCCGTGCGACCAAAGGCTCTCATTGACACAACTGGACAACATTGCACGGCTCGTCCTGGACCCGCGGAATCATTCATGAGCACGCTCCCTACTCACCACGAAACCGAACTGACATCGCAAGGCTGGACTGTCGTGCCAGACCTGTTCCCGTCCGATCTTATCGATGCGCTGAACAACGCTCTCGTCCCATCGCTTGCGCGCCGCGACAAAATCCGGCTAAGCAACGGTGTGATGGAGAACTGCGGCGGCACTGCCCATCACGTGTTGGCGGACGACATCTGCTATGTCGAGCTATTGGCCCGTTTCGAGAAGCTCGATCCGCTTCTCAAATGGTTCTTTGACGGCAACTACATTCTCAATTCTTACGGCGGCTTCATCAACGAATTCGACGCGAAGACCTATGCGCACCATGTGCACCGGGACATCCGCTTCCATTCGAACGCCAAGCGTTTCATGTTGAACACCCTGGTGATGCTCGACGACTTCACCGAGGAGAACGGGGCGACCTACATTCTCTCCGGGTCGCACCAGCGGATCGACAAGCCCGAAGATGACGAATTTTTCCCACAGGCTGCCCGTATCACGGGCCAACGCGGTTCGCTTTTACTGTTCGACTCGCGTATCTGGCATGCGGCAGGCGCAAATCGAACCAACCTTCCCAGAAGGGCATTGACACTCACGTTCACTTGTCCTTTCTTCAAACAGCAGCTCGACTATCCCCGGCTTTTCGGTTACGCCAACGCGAAAGAATGCAGCGCGTACGTTCGGCAGGTGATCGGGTTTAACGCCAGAATTCCGAGTTCGCTAGAGGAATTTTATGTACCGGTCGAGCAGCGCTTTTACCAACGTGGACAGGACTGACATCGTGAGCAGAGACTACAACGCGGAAGCCAAGGATCACGCGGATCATCGCTACGCCTACGGCTTCGACTACCTGATGCATGACTACATGCTGAAGACGTTTGCACCGTTCTTTGTGGATGGCAAAGCGCTGGAGCTTGGGTGCTTCGAAGGCAACTTCACGAAAAAGCTGCAGCAGCGGTTCCCTGTCGTTGAGGCAGTGGAAGCGTCGTCGGATTGCATTGCGATAGCGTCGAACAATGTCGGCGACGCCGTGACGTTCCATCACTCAACCTTCGAAGCGTTCGAGCCTAACCAGCGCTACGACAATATTTTTTTGATCCATACGCTGGAACATCTCGACCACCCGGTTCAGGTGTTGAGCCGCATCCGTCAGTGGCTGTCAGACCGCGGCCGCCTGTTCGTTGCCACGCCGAACGCCCGCGCCGCCTCGCGGCAAATTGCCGTCAACATGGGGTTGATCAAACATGCTGCTGCAGTCACCGACGCTGAAGTCGCGCACGGCCATCGCGCGACCTATTCGCTGGACACGCTGACAGCAGATTTGCGCGCGGCGCATTTGCGGTCGGTTACGCACGGTGGCGTGGTCTTCAAAGGTCTGGCGAACTTCCAGATGGATGCTGCGCTCAAGGCGGGCATCATTTCGAAAGAGTACCTCGATGGTTGCTTTGAACTGGGGCGCGTCTACCCCGATCTTTGTTCAAGCATCTACGTGATCTGCGAACGCGGCACCGATCTTTAAAAAAAAGCCTGGATATCTGTAGATATGAACAAGAAGGTCAGGGTACTGGTTTTTCCCTGCGGTTCGGAAAACGCGGCTGAAATTCATCAGGCACTTCGATACTCGCTGCATGTCGAGTTGTTTGGCGCATCCAGCGTCGATGATCATGGCCGCTTTCGCTTCGAACACTACATCGGCGATCTGCCCAAGATCAGCGATCCGCAGTTCGATGACACGTTCTCCAGCCTTCTTGTCGAACTCGGTATCGACATGGTGTTCGCCACGCACGATACCGTGCTTGATTATCTTGCAACACGCGCAGATCAAATGGGCGTCGCGCTGGTCAATGGCGACCCTGAAAGCACGACGATCGCGCGCCGGAAAAGCGCGACATACCGTCTCTTTGCAGATTCAAACTGGGTACCGCGCGCCTTTTCATCGGTCGAAGAGGTTTCCGAGTGGCCCATTATTGTCAAACCCGACCTCGGCCAAGGTGGCCAGGGCGTGACGCTCGTACACACGACCCAGCAGGCCCGCGATGTAATACGGAATACGGACAACCCGATTCTGGTGGAATACCTGCCTGGCGATGAAATCACCGTCGATTGTTTTACTGACAAGCAACGGCGATTGGTCTGGGCGGGGCCGCGCACCCGCGAGCGAGTGAGGGCCGGCATAACAATGCGTTCGCGCTTACTGGACCTGACACCGGAAATCGACGTTATTGCCCGTGAGATCAATTGCCGGATGCGCCTGCGAGGACCATGGTTTTTCCAACTCAAGGCTGATAAGAACGGGCTTTGGAAATTGCTGGAAATTTCATGTCGCGTGGCGGGCACCATGGTGGCGCAGCGCGCATGCGGAATCAACCTGCCATTGATGGCCGTTCAGGATTACCTGGAACGTGACCTCGTCGCGTTGCGCAATTCGCATGTCTCGCTTGTCGAGCGCAATATTGCCACCCGTGCGTGCCTTGATTTCGAGTATGACACGGTATTTGTCGATCTCGACGACACATTGATCCTCGACGGATATGCCGTACCTCAAACGATGGCATTCCTTTACCAATCGTTGGCGTCCGGGAAGAAGATCAACCTGATTACACGCCACCGATTCGACGTTGCGAAAACGCTGGCAAGCGCGCACATCGACGCCAGCATTTTCGAACGGATCATCGTTGTTAGCGAAGGCGAGTCGAAGGCCGATCACATCACACCGACTTCCATTTTTATCGACAACCACTTCCCGGAGCGAATGGATGTCGCAAGAAAACTCTCGATCCCCGTGCTTGACGTGGACATGATCGAATTTCTCATCAGATAAAGAGCCGTCACCCATGGATAAGACATCACCCGACTTTCTGCGCGTTTTGCGCGCAGAGCGAAGAGATCTGCTCAATCGAATGAGGCAAACCCGCTTCGAATCGCTCAGGGAGGGTTGTAGCCATTCGCAGGTCATTCCGTTTGCAACCTATTCTCCATGGCTGGATGACGAAGTCTTCTCTGCCATCTTCGAAACCGTCAAAGCATGCACGATGGTGGATGTCTACCGATGCTACGAACTCTATCGACTGGCCCAGCAATGCCGGCGCGTGGCGGGAGACTTCGTGGAGATCGGCGTCTGGCGTGGGGGCACAGCGGCCTTGATGGCTCACGCGTTGCCTGAGAAGGCGGTGCATTTGTTCGATACTTTCAGTGGCGTTGCAAAGTACGACGCCGAGTTCGACACACTCTATTCCGACGGCGAGCACGCCGATACCGATGAACATATTGTCAAAGATCTGTTCGCAACCGTGGGCGCAAGTTGCCAGATTCATCGAGGCATTTTCCCGGACGACACACTGTCAGCCCTGCCCGCGAGAATTTGCCTCGCGCACATTGACGTCGACACGTATCACTCCGTGAAACAGTCCTTCGCATCCATCTGGCCGAACGTGCAGCCAAACGGCATCGTCGTATTCGACGACTATGGGATTTTCGGGTGCGAAGGTGCAAATCAAGCCGTGAATGAGATCGTCGCCAGTCATCACGACGGCCTGTTCATCCATAACCTGAATGGGCATGCGTTACTCGTCAAGCAATCCGAAGCCGTCTGAGGCTTGCCGGCATTTGTAACCTCCGCAGCCAAGTCCGAAGATTTGAAACATGAAAAAAGTTGCTCATTACCAGTCGCTGGAATATGCCCGAATCATGTCATTGATGCGGAAATTCAAGGGCAACAACGGCACCCCGTTGCACGTGCTGGACTACGGCTGTGGGTTGGGAAAATTTCTCGACGGCTTCGCACATCTGGGTCACAAAGTAACGGGCGTTGACACCAATCCGGACTATGTCGCCCGTGCCCAGGCGAAAGGGTACACGGCCCACACACCGGAAGATTTCTTCTCCACCTCGCATGAGCCGTTCGACATCGTGTTTTTGAGCCATCTCATCGAGCACGTTTCCCCTGAAGGACTGGTTGCGTTGATCCCGCGTCTTTGCGCGCAAATGGGTAAAGATAGTCGTCTGATTATGGTGAGCCCAACGTTGGGCGAGCGTTTCTATCACGACTTCTCGCATGTGCGGCCGTATCTCCCACAGAGCATTCGCCATGCGTTTGGCACCACTGGAATGCCAATTTCGTTCGGCGAAGCGGGCTTGATTGAATTGGTCGATATCTATTTCTTCAAAGACCCGTATCGCACGCGTCAGTGGCGTTCGTTCTATATCAGCCGCGGTTTCAAGGGCGCGTTCACGCGCGTATACAACCGCGCGTTGGATCTGCTGTGGCGCGCATCCGGTGGCCGGATTGGTGTAACAGCGTCCTGGCTCGGCGTTTATGAACTACGCGTACGCTGACGGCGGCAAACTACATCGCCAGACGTCGCAGGATCCACACGCAAGCTCGCGCACAGATACGGAGCGAGCTTACGACCATGGGCCGGGAAGCCACGCCGGCATCGTCACCTCTCTCCGCCCGAACCGCCCGCCCCCAACGTGCCGCTGCCCCTGAAACTGCCCGCTCGCTCGCGCATTTCCAAGATCATGCCCCTGCTTGAGCGAGTCTAGCTGCTGGGTCTGGCTGGCGTTCGGCTGAACCGGCTGCCAGCCGTTGGCGCTGTGCTGCTCCCAGCCGCCGCCCTGATCATGCCGGTAGACATTGCCGTTGCTGCCCGAGGTCGATCACCCGGTTCACTTCCTGGGGGCGCGTGTGCATGCGTCGGGCCAGCTCGGCGGGCGTGACGTGTTGCGCGAGCATCGCATTAAGCAACAGCACCTTTGCCGCGACGCTGGCGCGTAGCTCGATCAACGTCTCGCAGCGCTTTGCGTCGGAGGGCGGCGGAACCGGGCGTTTATCTTCGAAATAAAAATCCATCGCGGTAGCCAGCGCGTCGGTGGCCATCTCGATAGCTTCTTCACGAGTTGCGCCTGCAGTAATGGCTTCGGGGATATCGCGGAACGTCACCGTAAAACCGGCTTCGTCGGCTTTGAGTCGGGCAGGGTAGCGGAACATTGTGTTGTCCTGTTTTCGTCGCAGGGTGCAAACCTCTTGCGGGCTTGCGATCATTTGATGCCAGCTTCCGCGAAATACGCAGCCTAGTTGTTTAAGAATCGCCTTTCGAAGTGGTTCCGATATCTGTTGGCTTGGTGTCTTGGCAGCGTCGTTTGTCGGCCGTTTAGGTAGACTTTTATGTGTCGGGTGCCATCGGTGAACGGTCGGACGCCCAACGGATCGGATCGGAGATGTCGGCGCCCGCGCAGGGTTTCACGACCGGGCCGGCTTTGGGAAAAACACGGTGTCCGGCAGTCCGTTGAAATGCGCGTCACACGTGAGCAGATCCGCACCCTGTTGCCGTACTGTCGCATAGACGATCGCATCGGCCGTCGCCAGTTTGTGTTCACGATGCAGTTCGGCTGCCAGCAATGCAATGGCGGTGTCCAGTGGTACGACCACACATTTCTGCGTGTAGGCAATGACTTGGTCGGCTTGTTCTTCACCGACCTCGCGCACCAGCCATTTCGACAACTCGAGTTGTACGATCGTCGGCACGATACAGCGAGATTTGTCCGGAAATTCCTTGCTCAGCTTCTTGCCTAGTGCACTGCCGACCAACCACTCGATCCAGGCCGAGGTATCGATCACGCGCATTGATGATGTCGCCATTAGTAACGGTCCTTGCGGTCGCGATAGTCGTCTTTCTTAGCGCCCTTCGCGATGCCGGCCAGTTGCTCCAACTCGGGTACCGGCATGACTAGCACTCCTTTGCCCTTTGGAATGAACACGAACTCCTGCCCGGCCTCCCAATGCTGTTCTTCACGAACCGCTTTGGGAATGGAGATCTGAAATTTGCTGGATAGCGTCGCAGTGGCGGTCATTGTCTTGCCTCATATTGATCGATATGAATTTGGTAAGAATAC
>Ga0073928_10004530_pt1 | contig 20468 bp, 19 predicted proteins | sample PaiPotPPA55metaG_FD_76969 | JGI IMG/M metagenome (GOLD analysis project Ga0073928, IMG submission 76969) | Iron sulfur acid spring bacterial and archeal communities from Banff, Canada, to study Microbial Dark Matter (Phase II) - Paint Pots PPA... ...
GATGCTGAAGTTCCCATGCCGAGCAGAAGGGCCACTACAGCAAACGCCAAAAGCCATTTGCGAAAATCTGCCATTTCCTTCTCCTTGTGAAAAATTGAAATTGAATTGATGGAAGTTCTCTTTTTCAACCTGAGCCTCGAGTAATCGCTCGTCATGAAGATTCTGAAACTCACCCGACCAAACCCGGCTCGAACCGGCTCCTTATGAGCCTTATTGCCTTGCCTGTTCGAACTCTCTTCATCGTCTCCATCTAGCTCAACTTGTCTTAGACTTCTCGTATGTTTGTGCTCGCGGGATTCATGCGTCAAAGATGAATGCCGCCGAACCGTTCGGACGCAGTCAAATCATTCATAACACTCTACGCGAATCAAGTCAAGCGTAAAGTACTGACGTCACAAGCCGACATAGTCCGAACTACAAAACGGCCTAGCGAACTATTAAATCATGAGACAGGCTTGACTGGTCAATGGTTTACAGCCAACGGTTACAGACGGTCGTTGAATGGGGATCTCAAGGGTTTTATCGGTGAGATGCTGCGTTCTAGGGTAAGTGCAGCCTCGCCTTAGGGTAAATCGCGGAGTAGATCGCATGATCGTTTGGAGGGCTTCAATGATCACTCTTTAATGTCTTTGCGCATCATCTTGACCCGGCCCTTCAGTTCGTCAGTCGCATCCACCATCTGATTTGTGTCGTAGATTACATGCGGCGTGATGAAGATGACGAGTTCGCTCCGGCCCTTGCTGTAAGACCGAGAGCCGAATGCGGCGCCTAGAATCGGAATCCGATTCAAGCCGGGGATTCCACTGGTCGTGTAATTGTTTGTTTCAGAGATGATGCCACCGATGGCGATCGTGTCTCCATCCTGGATCGTGAGCTGTGTTTGAACTTCCTTCTGGTCGAACGAGGGAGACTGGATGGAGCTACTGGTAGTTTGCGCCGGCGCACTGACCTGCTGATCAATAAGCAGGGTAACGATACCGCTGGGAGTCACCCTGGCAACGATGTTCAATGTTACGCCGGTGTTTTGTTGGGAAATCGAATTTGCGAACAGAGAATTTCCGCCCGACTGGACGCCGGTAACGGCTTGCGCGGTCAGCGTGGGCACGGACGTTCCGACATTGATCGAGGCCGGGATGCTGTCGGTCGCGATTACCGATGGCGCCGAGATCTCCTTGGCGCGATTCTCGTCCTCTTGCAGCGATACTGCGGCCAGAAGCTCGCGACTCTTTCCAACCAAGGTCGCGGCGTTAAGCATGGTGGTATCACCAACCAAACTTCCCAAGAAGGTGTGCGGTGTTTTGCCCGTTATTTGCTGCAGGATCGCCGAGACACTGCTGGAGAAAGAATGCGTCAGATCTATGGAGTAGATCTTGGCCTCAATTAATACCTGGCGCGGAGGAACATCCAGGTCTTTGAGGAGCTTCAATATGCTCTCATATTCCTGGGGCGAAGCCTGAATGAGTAAGGTGTTGTTCAGTGGATTCGCGATGACACGAGGTACGTGCCCGCCCCCGGTCAGATCGCCCGCGGGCGCGTTTCCCAAATATCTTCCGGTGAGGTCGGTGGGAGCGGCCCCGGGGGCCCCGGGGGCTCCGGGGGCTCCGGCGGCAACCGGCACGTTCAGGGGATTGGAATATGCATTCGGACCGTAAGCGCCAGGATTGGGATAGCCGCCGCCGGGATACCCACCGTACCCGCCACCATATCCAGCGCCGTAGCCGCCGCCATATCCTCCGCCGTAGCCACCGCCGCCGCCATATCCACCACCACCGCCAAACCCGCCACCGCCGCCACCGCCCAGCCCTCCCCTACCGAAGCCACCGCTGCCGGCGCACATTGCAATATTTGAGGTTTGAAAGCCACTATAAGGATTGGTCAGTTGTCCATATAGGGCCTGGATGGAGCAACTGATCGCCTGCGCATCGCCGTAGCGGACGCGGTAAACGTAATTATTGATCGCGCCCACGGCAAGTTGCACCGGCACGTCGAGTTTCTCGAGCCATTTTCCGATTTCCGCAAATACGCCTGGGTTGGGGGCGACCGCGATGATCGAATTAATGCGGTCTATGGGCAGAAACTTAATTGGTGTTTTGTCAGAGAGAGCGATCGATTTAACGATGTTCTCCAGCTCTTTGGTGATGTCGGATGGTCGGCCGTTCTTCACTTCGTAGACGTGCACTCGCTGGTTGGCAAGGATATCGCTATCGAACATGCCTACCAGATCCATCGTGCGGCGCATGTTTCTGCGGCTATCGAGGATCAGCAACAGATTGGCCGGAGCATACTCGTACATGGATGCGTTTTCGCCGATGAAGGGCTGCAGCACCTTCACCAGCTCGCCGGAGGTAACGTATTTGAGAAAGACCAGGTTCAGCATGGTCTGGTCATCTTCCGGAATACTGGCGGAATCGCCCTTACGTTCGGGCGGGATGGGCAAGTGCGAAACGTCGCCCAAAGGGACGATGCGATAGAGTTCGCCCTGCTTGACCATTCCATAACCATTAATGCGAAGGATGGTTTCGAGCAGCGACCGCGTATCGATGTCCTTGGTTTCCCCGTAGGTATTCAGGATTACGCCGCCTTTCACCCGTGGATCGAGAATGTAGTTCAGCTTGAGCTGGCGTGCAAGCAGATCGATAACCTCGGTTAATGAGGCGTTGTTGAGCGACAAACCGCCGTAGACAGTAGGCGAACCGGATGGGACCGGAGCTGGCGCTTGCGTCGTGGCGGGCGCGGCCTGACCTGGCGCGACCTGACCGGGCGTGGCCGGCGCCGGCTGCTGTTGGGGCGTAGGCTCGTTGACCCGCTGGTTGAATCCGGGCGGAAGGTTGGGCGGCGGCCCCGGCGGTGGTTGAGCGGGCGGTTGCTGTGCCAGCGCCATGCCAGCGAGCGCGCCAACGATCGAAGCCTTGCTAAACCAGCGGACAGCCTTGCTAAACCAGCGAGCGGGGGGCACTATTTCTTCTCCTGATGGTCCTTGCTCTTATCGCTCTTGCTCTCGGGCGCCGTCTTGCCGGTATCCACTGTCTTGCCGGAATTGGCTGCGGCAGCGCGCTTGGCTTCATAGGTGGCCAGCAACTCTTTCTCGTCGTCGTTCAAGTCGGTTTTCTTACTGACCCATTTCGATATTCCGAACGGCGTTCTGCGCTGAAACTCGACGCTATCGCCAAGATCGCGGATCACGGAGGCGAGCGGTTCCTCCTTCGCAACTTGTTCCGCGGGTTTGTCTTCCCATTTCGAAACTCCAAAGGGAAACCTACGGTAAAACCAGGTCTTGCCCTGCGCGTCAGTAAACCGGTAGAGGTTGGGTTCTATCTGAGTAGCTCCCTTGGGAATAACCGATGCCACGGGATCAGCGGACGCAGCGCCTTTGGACGCGTCGCTCTTGCTGGTGTCCTGGCTCTGCTTTTTATCTGCGTCTTTGCTTGACTTGGTATCTTTGTCCTGCGCGAGCAACAACGTCGCAGCCATCAAGGTTAACGTGACGATCTTCATGCTTTTCATTCGATTCCTTATTTAGCCTGCTCCCATTGGCATGAGGCTCCAAACGGAGTTTGGCTCACAACTTTCTTATATCCGTCGACGATAGTTCCTGAAGGAGTCTTGTCTCCGGGTACGCACCCCTTTAGGCCGGCGCCCGTGTCGATTCCCGGTCCGGCAGTGCCGTTCGCCGAAAGCGACTGCGCGGGCTTGGCAGGCGCTGCCGGACCGGCCGCCGGCGCCGGAGCTTCCGCTATCGTGAGTGGCGTCCGATCCAGGAGTTCATCGATCCGCTTTTTGAACTGCTTCCCATTCCACTCGAAAATGACATAACTGTTGTCGATGGAGGCGATTTTCCATTCGCCGATTTTTTCGCCGGGATGGTAGCCTCTCTGCTGCCCGCCGGCTTTGTCGGCGAGCACGACAGTGGGCGGGACTCCGCCCCACAACATCACGCCGCGCGCGACCGGAAAAGGCGGTACGGGCTTCTCGGGCGGGGGTATGACAGGATCGAGGATGACGTTGGGATTCCGGTCTTTGGAGAACAGGTTCTGGGCCGCGACGGCGGCGTAAGAGGTTGCGGTAAGCGGCTCGACCTTCGGCAAAGGAGAAAGAGTCCCCGCCGCGTTCGACTTCGCCCCGGTGTGCAGCAAGGCCTGCTCTCGCGCATGGGCCCGAATCCGTTCGTGACGCAGTTGGACGCCCAGTAGCGCCAGCAACGCCACCAAACCCAGGTCGAGCAATCTTAATTTCCGATTCAAAACTGGGACGTTCCTTTCTTCGGGGCCAAACGTTGGGCCACGATTCCAGAAACGGTCAGCCGGACCGGCATAGTCTTCTGCTTGGGATGCGCCATGCCGAAACGGATCTCATCGGTTGCGATGGTTTCCGGCTGCGCGCTCAGCGTCGACAATAAATTGATCAGCTCCTCAATGCGGCAATCGATAGTGACCGAAACCGTGACTTGACCATACTCATTTCCGTAGGATCGCGGCTGTCCCAGCTCCACCTGGCGAATCTCGAGCGGTGGAGTTTGTGCCTTGGCCACACGCCTGAGGACTTGCAGAAGCTGTGCCTGTGCCTGATCGGCGGTATCGCCTGAAATCAATCCCTTTTCGCGCTCGGCCAACTCGGCATTAGCCTGCTTCAGGACAACTTCTTTGGCCGGCAATGCGGCGGCCCGGGTCCGCAGATTCGCCAGCCCCTTCTCGACGCGATCGATACTCTCGACCGGCGCAGACACCTTCACGCTGCTGGGAGACGAGCCGGCCATCCAATAAATGAATGCGACCACTACTACGGCGCCCAGCACTGTCAAAGCTCGCTTGTCGCGCTGCCCGACCGTCACGGCGTGACTCCCTGGCGCGAGGATCGGATGCTGAACAATTCCCCGCTGGCGCTACGCTGCAGCGGCAGCGCAAAGGACGATCCCCGGAACTGCCGCGAGCTATCCAGCAGCTTGATCAGCGCGGCCGCCTGCTCGGTCTCGCCCGCGATCGTCACCGAGTCTCGCGTGAGCTGCAGCGAGTTGAGCCATGTCGGAGGGGCGAGCACTCGGGTCAGCTCGTTCAACGCGTCCATGTCCTCCCTGGTGTGGTGCCGGAAGTTGTCGAGCGTTTGAGCGCGATTGCGGGTGAGGGCGATCTCGCGATCCAATTCGGCGGCCTTCCTGGCTTGGGGGTCCAGCTTCTGGATCTCCTGATGCAGCAAGCCGAGATATTGGCGGTCCGCGTACTTGGGATAGGCGACCACTGCTCCCAACATCAGCAGCGCCAAGCTTGCCAGAGTGAGAGTCGGCACGTAGCGCATGCGGGAGCTGGATCGGCGCTGCTCGGCCGGCAGCAGATTCACCGCCAGCGGACGCAAGGGACAGGCTCCGGCCAAAGCCGTCGCGTAGGACAGCGAGGCGCGCGAAACATCGTAGTCAGCCGGCGCCGCGAGCGGCTTCGGAAGCGCATCGTGCAAGGCGGTGGGCTCGGTCTCAGGCGGCAATCGCAGCTCCGCGACTGCCAACACCCGGGCTTTTTGCGCGGTTCCATCAACGCGCGCCGAGAAGAGCGGCCGGGCCGGGCTTTCGCCGTAAACTTCCAATTCCCCGTCGGTCTGCTCCACCGCGAGAAAACCGTCGACAGAGGGAGTAGAGAGAACGCGGAGCGCGCAATAAATCGCGGGCGCCGAGAAGGTAAAGGATGCCACCTTCACGCCCGCCCCGGCGAATAACGCAGTGTAGTGGCCGAGCACTGAGCGGCGCGTGATCCCGATCAGGATAGACGCGCTCTTTCCAATGCGCGCCCAGTCAAAAACGGCTTCCTCCTCCGAATACGGATTCAGCGAATCGAGCTCGAAGCGAATAGCCGCGGCCAGATCGCGGTCTGCAACGCCCGGCAGCGCCAACTGCCGGACCATTACCTCATCGCGCGGCAAGAGGACGGTGGCAGCCAGATGCGTGAGCCCCAACTTTTTCAGGAAGCTCGCATAGTCAGCGCCCCATTCAGTCGCTGGCTGCTCTCTGAAACGATGAATGGTGAGTTCGCCCAGAACCTTGACGCCGGAAGGGCGAACGCGAACCGCCGTAACCATGAGATCCTCGCGACCGATCTCGATACCGATCCCGGTTCCGACCGCCAGCCATTTCTTGAAGTCAGCGGCGGTCATTGGAGCGAAGCGGCGTTGTCGTACCAGCGCATGATATGGAACGGCGGATTCCATTCCGGTCCGAGGAACTTCACCATGGCGGACACGGTCCGCCGAAAATCGGAAAACTGCCCGTTGGCCATGCGCAGCCGCGCGGTCGCGCGTAAGGTCACGATTGGACTGGGCACAATCGACAGGCGCCCCATGCCTGGACCGCCGCTCGAGAATGCCGCGAGTTGTCCCATGTTACTGATGGGTGTGGCCCGGCGTAAATTTACGATGGCTGAAGCAATGGCTGGATCGATTCCGATGGCCTGCATCACCGCCGGCTGAACCGTGTTGGCATCCAACGAGCCCGTGGCTCCGTAGACCGACAGGCAATCCCGCAGGCCGGCGTGCGGCACCAAGCGTCCCTGGCCGTCGTTGCTATAGCTTCCGTAAAACAAGTCGGGCGTAACTCCTCGAATCAGCAGCAGTTCCTCAATCTCCTGAAAAGACGCATGGCGAGCCCGAAAAGACGGAGCGAGGGATAAGTAGTATTGATCGAACTGCGTAAAGGAGCCACCTGGGGAGGCCGTTCTCCAGTCCAAAACGCCTTGGACCACGGTTGCGGCTTGATCGGGCGGAGCGCCCAAGGCCAGCAGCAGGCCCTGCATCTCGTTCGGGCGGGCGCTGTTTACACTCAGCTTGGACGTTTCGGGGATAATCTCGGCGGTTGCGGCGCCAGTTGGGAAGTTGAATTGCAGGATCGGCATCGGATTTTGGAAATACTTGGGCGTGCCATCCGGGTTTCGATAGGCCGGCCCCCACTGGATGTAAAGAATAGCCCGGTCGATGGCGCCGGAGGCGAGGTAGTAAGCGCGTAATGAGTCGACCTCAGTGGAAGTGCGCTCGGTTTCGGCACGCACGGTGCTGGCAACGGTGAAGGCGATGGCGGAGAGCGCGGCCGAGAGCCAGAGGACCGCCAGCAGCGCGCTGCCCTGGTGGCGCAGGTCTCCGACCTGCGAATTAGAGCTGTGGGGCAGGTCTCCGACCTGCCGGTTAGTTGTCATAAGGCTCCAACGGCAGACGCGTCACGCGTACTGGAATAGTGAGGCTCACTGGTTCGAGGCGCGACGAATCCGGAACGAGAGGAGCCATTTCCACCCGCACGGCGCTTGGAAGCACCGGCTTGATCCAGTGCACTAACCATCTCTCCAGCTCGGGCGGAGGAAGAAGATCCCGATAGCTGAAACGGCAATAGGCCAGCTTATCGGCGAGAACAAAGGAACCTGCGCCGATCTGGATAGGCGGGAATTGCGGCGCCTGTGCGCCGGTAAGCGGATCCGCGCCCATACCCAGGCAAAACAGTCCAGCTCCACGCGGGCCGGTGTACCAATGTTCGTTGACCACCAGCCGAACGCCTTGGCCATTTTCGCCGGGGATGACTTGATACTCGAGAATCATCGGTATTCCGCGAGCGCCTTGCTGCAAGGAATAGGTGGAAGCGAGCCGCATCGATTGCGCCTCACCCTGGAAAAATGCGATCCGGGCGGGAGGTGCTTCCGGTAGGCGCTGGCAGTCGGCTGTGACCGGCATCACGGAGGTAATCTCCTCTTCCAAGATGCGCTCGATGCTGGCCACGCGCCGGTTGGCCATGAGCTTGGAATCAGCCTTATTCATCGCGCTCAACCCGACCCGCAGCGACATGACGATGCCGGTGGAAAGCAGACTCATCAGCGTCATCGCGATGAGCAGCTCCATGAGCGTCACACCGCGCTCTGCTTGCTGCCTTCTGCTTGCTGCCTTCTGCCTTCTGCCTTCTGCCTTCTGTTTCACTTCCCCACCCCGGCCGCCACATCGTCCTGCGTCAGGAGCGATCGCCGGAAGCCTTCGATCTGGAAGGTGCGCCGCTGCTCTCCGGACATCCACCAGATCTCCAGTTCGATGCGTTCGAGAAAGGGCGCTCCCACGGCCGCTGCGGGCGTCATCTCGAACGGCGTGATGCGCGCTCGCCAGCCGATTGGCAATCCTCCAGTGACTTCCGGCCCCCAGGTCCCTGCGAACGGTGCGAGTACCGGCGCTTTGGTTGCAATGATCAACTCGTCCATTTTCTGGCGCGCCAGCAGCGCGGCACGATCGTAATCGGTAAGCCGGGAAGCACTGCGCAACGAAGTGGAGAGCGCCGACAGAAGCCCAGTAACTGCCAGCGCCATGATGAGCGTGGCTACCAGCACCTCGAGCAGAGTGAATCCGCCCCGCGTCATTGTTCGGCTTGCTCGACTCATTGCTCCGCTGGCTCCGCCCGTTCCACTTGGGGAACGCCCGTCATGGGGTCCACGCGCACGATCTTTTCGATGTTCCTGCGGTTGACCAGCGCCACGCCAAAACGCGGCACCGTGCCCCCGGGATAAAGAAAGAAGCTGCGCGGCGCGTCGGGATTCTGAGGCATTTCGGGAAGGACATGAGTGATCGAAACGCCTTCCGGCATTTCCAGGCGGCGCGAGAATCCCGGATCCGTGGAGCGCATCGAAAGCGTATTCTCCGGCTTTGAAATCGTGATCTCCACCACTTGCTGGCGGCGTTCCGCGCGGCTAAGGCCGGTGTTGAAGAAACTCACCACGCTATTCGTAGCAGCATTCAAGCGAAGCGAGTCGACGCCCGAACTGATGGCCGGGAAGCTGATGCCGATTATCAACGAAATCAGCGCCACGACGACGACCAGTTCGACGAGGGTTACACCCGATTCAGTTTTTCCAGCTGGCCTAGTTTTTCCAGCTAGCCTAGTTTTTCCAGCTGACGATGTCGGCATTCATCCCATCTCCGCCGGGCTGGCCGTCGGCGCCGTAACAAGTGATGTCGGGCTCGTCCCCATGTTCTCCCGGGAAACGATAGACGTAAGGATGGCCCCACGGATCGTTGTCGATTTCCTTGTCCGTGTACGGCCCCTGCCAGTTGTTGACGTTCTCCGGCTTCACGCGCAGCGCCTGCAGGCCTTGCTCGGTGGTCGGGTAGCTACTCGTGTCGAGCTTGTAGGAGCCCAAGGCCGTCATAAAGGCGTTGATCTGCGCACGCGCCGCGGTCTTACGCGCCTTGTCCGCCTGTCCCATCATTCTCGGCAGCACCAGCGCCGCAAACAGCGCGATGATGACCACCACCACCATCATTTCGATCAGCGTCACACCGGCCTGTCGTCGGCTTATCTTCTTCATGGCTCACCGCCCTCCCCCTACTACACTGCAACATCGTTCATGCTGACAATCGCCAGCATGATGCTTAAGATCAGAACGCCTACTATCAACCCCATCGCCAGGATGATCAACGGCTCAAACAAAGATGTAAAGCGCCGGATGGCGGTGCGCGTGTCCGCGTCGTAGATATCGGCCATCCGAACGAACATGGTGTCCAGTCGGCCCGTTTCTTCGCCGACGCTCAACAGATGCGCGGCCAGCAGAGGAAATTGACCCGCGCGGCGCAGCGGCGCAGCAATACCTTCACCGCGCTTCACTCCCAGCGCCACCGCCTCGAGCGAGCCCGAGATTCTCCGGTTGCTCAACGTCGCGCCGGCGATGGCAATCGATTGCACCAGCGGAACGCTGTTGGCGACGAGCGTGCCCATCGCTCGCGCAAAACGGGCGGTCTCAGCCTTCCTGAGGGCATCGCCCAGCACGGGAATCCGCAGCCGCAATGAGTCCCACCACAATCTTCCCGCCCGGGTGCGGACATAGGCGTAAAGTCCCACCGTCAGCGCGATCGATGCTATGAGTAAGATCAAGCCGTAGGACTGCAGGAATTTGCTGCCTTCCAGCAGCATTTTGGTCGGTAGCGGCATTTCGATTCGCGATTGTTCGAAAACGGAAGCAAATCGTGGAACGACGAAATTCATGAGGACCAGAATTGATCCGATGCCCACCAGCATCAGCAGACAGGGATAAGCCATCGACGATACGATGTAGCCGCGCAGGTCGTCGCGGGTGCGCTCAAACTCCGAAAGTCGCTCGAACACGGCGGCCAGCGATCCACTGGCTTCGCCCGCACGGCACATGTTTATGTAGAGGTCCGAGAAATAGTCGGGGTGCGTCGCCAGACTGTCGGCCAGGGATCGGCCGCCTTTCAAGACTCGCAAAATATCCTGGACCAGCAGGCGGAAGCTGGATCGCTCCGTCAGTTCGCTGGTGATGGATAGCGCGCGATCGAGCGGCACGCCCGCGTTCAGTAGCGTGGAGAGTTCCTGCGTGAAAAACAGAACGTCGCGGCGTTTCGCTCCGGAGAAACCCGGCAGCTTCAGCTCGAACGATTTTTTCGGTTCAGTGCCGACGAAGACCGGCGTGAGTCCCTGGCGGCGCAATTCTTGAGCGACCCAGCGTTCGGTTTCGGCGTGGATGGTGCCGGAGCGAAGCTGGCCGTCGGAAGCCACCGCCCTGAAATAGAAATTAGTCATATTACGTGGCGCAGGTCTCCGACCTGCGTGCCGGGCAGCTAGAACTCTTGCGTGACACGCATCACCTCATCCGCCGTCGTCACACCCTGCGAAACCTTCAGCCAGCCGTCCTCGCGCAAATTACGCATCCCGTTGCGGCGGGCTTCGTTGGTGATCGCCACGGCGTCGTCGTTGTGCATAATCAACTTGCGGATCTCGTCGTTCAGCTCCATCATCTCGAAAATGCCGACGCGTCCCGTATAGCCCGATCCAAAGCATTGCTCGCAGCCCCGGCCGCGGTAGGTCTTTACCGTCTCGCCATCCGGCGCGATGCGCGTGCCATCCGCCGCCTTGCAGTTCGGGCAGATTACACGCACCAGCCGCTGCGCTAGCACTGCTACCAGCGACGACGTGATCAAGTAATTCTCGACACCCATGTCGGTCAAGCGAGTAATGGCGCTGGGCGCGTCGTTGGTATGCAGAGTGGAGTAAACGAAGTGACCGGTCAACGACGAACGGATCGCGACGTCGGCGGTCTCGCGGTCGCGAATCTCGCCCACCATAATGACGTCCGGGTCCTGTCGCACGATGTGGCGGAGCCCGGAAGCAAACGTCAACCCAATCTGCGTATTCACATGGATCTGGTTGATTCCGTCCATCTGGTATTCCACCGGGTCTTCGATGGTGATGATCTTCTTGTCGGCCTGATTGATTTTTTTGAGCGCCGAATAAAGCGTGGTCGATTTGCCGCTGCCGGTTGGCCCCGTCACGAGAAAAATGCCGTGCGGCAGCGACGTGTAGTGTTCCATGCGGCTGAGCATATGCTGGTCAAAACCCAGCCGGCCGAGATCGTAGAAATCGCCGGCCGACCGGTCCAGCAATCGCATCACGACGCTCTCGCCGTATAGCGTCGGCAAAGTCGAGACGCGCAGATCCACTTCGCGCCCCAGCGTCTTGATCTTGATGCGGCCATCCTGCGGCAAGCGGCGCTCGGCGATGTTGAGCTTGGCCATTAGCTTCACGCGCGAGATCATGGCGGCCTTCATTTCGCGCGGCGGCGGCTCCTGGTTGTACAGCACGCCGTCGATACGGTAGCGGATGCGAAATTCTTTCTCAAACGGTTCCAGATGAATATCGCTGGATCGTTTCTCGACGGCCTGAGCGATGATGGCGTTCACCAACCGGATGACCGGAGCTTCGCTCGCCATGTCGCGCAGGTGTTCCAGATCCTCGGCTGCGTCGGCGTTGTCCGGATCGATTCCGGTTTCCCCGCGCGCGGAATCGCCGTAATATTTGTCGATCGCGTCCAGGATCTCCTGCTCGGCGGCGAGCACGGTGTTGACCTTCAGCCCGGTGCAACTCCGAACCGCGGCCACTGTCTCGACATCCAGCGGATCGGCCATCGCGAGCACGACAGTGTGATCGTCGCGGCCAACCGGAAGGCAGCGGAACTGCCGCAGGAATCGCGGTGACAGCGCTTCGGTTTCGGTTGAAACGGCGGGCGGCCCTTCGATGGACACCAGCGGCACACCCAACTGATCGGAGAGCGCCGCCAGAACATCGCGCATGGCGATGAAGCCCATGTCGACCAGTGTCTTGCCGATCTTGTCGCCGCGCTCCTTCTGCAGCTCGAGCGCGCGCGTGAGGTCTTCCTCGGTGATCAGCTTGCGCTCAATGAGAATCTCGCCGAGCCGCATGACTCAGAACTCGTCGGATACGATGGCGCCTTTGTCGGCCGTTCCCGCCTTGGCCTGGAGCAACAGTTTCTTGGGTGCGTGCATTACGATTTGCGCCGGCAGCCCCTCGCGATTCTCCCAATTCCAATAAAAGAGAGAAACGCTCACTCCCACCTGCTCATCGGCAGGAACCGGGTCGAGCGACGCAGCCGTGTCGATAAGAATATCGCGCATTGTATTCCGGAGCGCCGCGATGCGCTGCACCTTCTTGTCGTGAGTGCGCTTGATCTCATCGGGCTTGACGGTGGGATGGAACGGCGAGATTCCGGTCGCGGGAGCCAGATTGACCTCGCTCATGAATACCGCGCCGTATCCATTAATATAGGCGCCTTGCGTTACACCCACGATCTCCTCTGGATCAGGAGCAAAAAGACTTTGCAGCTTGCCGTCGACGCTCTTCTCCATGGCCTCGAGCATGGTGCGAGTCACCTTGGGCTTGTCCGCCATCGATCCGGCCGGAAGCGCGCACAGCATCAGGGTTACGATAACTGTGGTTTTCATTGTCCGGCCCTCGCGTCGTTGAGGGCGATTTCCCAACGGCTCATCTTCTGCTCGTAATACTTCGCGGCCTGTTGGACTGTCGCCAGGTCAGCTTGGCGCCGGCTTTCGAAGCGCTTCTCGGTGGCGTCCAAGACCTTCGCAAACTCAGCGGCCTGCTTGGCTTGAGCATCGTTCACAGATTTCGCGACAACGGCGTCCAGCCGGGCATTCACCTCCCGCTCGATGCGCTGCTCGATCTGCGCAGTGTCAACCGCAAGCGTGGCCGGCGCAGCAGCGGGCCGCGCAAAACCTTGCCCCGCAAAACCTTGCCCCGCAAAACCTTGCACAGTAAAACCATGCACCAGGATCGCGGCCGCCAGAATCACGGCCGATCCGAAACCCATCGCCGGACCCGAGCGCCAGATGGTCTCATACCAGCGCGGCTCAAAAACCTTGTCCGACACGAAGGAAATCCTGCGCGGAACCTCTTCCTCTTCGAGCGCCAGCAGCGCGGTGTGGGTCAACTTCAGGCGGTCCAACTCTTCGCTGCAATTCTGGCACGCGCGGACATGATCTTCGACTGGAGCTTTGTCACGCGCGGACAATTCGCCCAGGAAATAAGCTTTCAAATCTTCCGACGAGCAATTCATTCTGCACCTCCCATCTTCACGGGAGCCAATGTTTGTTTCAGGAGATCGAGCGCTGTATACAGGCGGGATTTCACGGTCGAGACCGGACACGAAAGAATCTCCGCCATTTCTTCAAACTTGAATCCTTGATAGACCTTCAGCAGCACAGCCTCACGCTGGTCGTCCGACAACCGGCTCAGAGCGCCTTGAACAGCCAAGCTCAGCTCGATAGGGAACATCCGCCCGCTCGATTCGCCGCCCATCTTCGGTTCCACTGCCAACTCACCTTCCGGACGATTCTTGCGCAGCAGCGAATAAGCCTCGTTGTGAGCAATGCGGAACAGCCAGCCCGGAAACTTCGAGGGATCTTCCAATTTCTTCAAGTTCTGATAGGCCTTCAAAAACACATCCTGACTCAGATCGAGAGCGTCTTCCCGATGTCCCACCAGGCGCAAAAGATAATTGAACACACGCTTCTCCCAGCGAGACACAAGAACGTTGTAGGCGTCCACGTTCCCGCGTCGCGCTTTGGCGATCAGGTCGCGGTCCTCAACCTCCCGAAATATCAAATTTCGGCTCCATCCCAGAGACGCGCTCCGGCGCAAAAAAGACGAACGGCAAATTAGGTCCTTTGCCTATATCTTCGCACCATGCCCCGCATCACCCGCTCAGTCAAGCTTCCAAACGGTTGATCGGTAGTGAGATAGGTCCAGGTGGCGCCTCTTTGCGACGGGTCTAAGCTCTGCTCCTGGGCCTCAGCCAAGCGCTTATGAATCTCCTCGCCGATCCGGGCCTCGAACTGCTGGAACAAGGAATCCACCGCGGTCAAATATTCGTACAGCGGCTGCCGGCCCCCGTAGGAAAGCCACTGCACGCCCTCGCGCAGGTCGGTGATCGACGCCAGATATTCCGACCATAAATCATCGATGGTAGCGAGCGAAACCAGTCGCTCCAGTTCCGTGGCGCTGGGCGTGACCCCGGTCAAGATGTCTTGGCGCCGGCCGCCGATCTTCTGGCGCTGGCCCTCGATCACACTCTCGTACTTGTGCAGAAACTGGCGGATGTCGAGATTCTGCCCTTCCGCCACACGTTGAACCGCCTCGATATCTTCCAGGCTATGCAGCGGCGAGGCGTATTTGACGAACAAATCATCCTGGGCTGAAACAAAGAATCGCGAACTCCCCGGGTCACCTTGCCGTCCCGCGCGCCCGCGAAGCTGATTGTCGATCCGCCGGCTCTCGTGCCGATTGGTACCGATGACGTGTAAGCCGCCGAGTTCCGCGACGCCGTCGCCAAGTTTGACATCGGTGCCGCGCCCGGCCATGTTGGTGGAAATCGTCAAGGCTCCCCGCTCGCCGGCCCGGGCGATCATGCCCGCTTCCTGCTCTTCGTGGCGCGCGTTCAACACCTGATGCTCGATCCCGCGCAGCCGCCCGCTCAGCCGCTCGGATTCTTCGACGCTGCGGGTTCCCACCAAAACCGACTGACCGGTGCCATGCACTCTCCGGATCTCTTCGATCACGGCCGCTTCTTTCTCCCGTTTGGTATTGAACAACTCGTCCGGATAGTCTACGCGGATCACCGGCCGGTTAGTCGGAATCACTTCCACCTCCAGGCCGTAGATCATGCGGAACTCGTCCATCTGCGTGGCAGCGGTACCGGTCATGCCGCACACCTTGGGATACAACCCGATCAAGTTCTGCAGCGTGACCGACCCAAGAATTCGCCCCTGAGTCTTGAGCGCAAGGCCCTCCTTGGCTTCGATCGCGGTGTGCAGACCCGCGGGCCACCGGCGATTCTGCGCGATGCGGCCCTTGAACTCGTCCACCGATTCGATCGCGCCGTCCTTCACCAGGTAGTCGACGTCGCGATCCAGCAGTGCCCGCGCGTGTATTGAATCCTGCACGGCGGTCAGCAGCGCCAGATTCTCCTCGGCGAACAGGTTCCCGCATCCGAATGCGTTCTCGACTGTGCGGATGCCGGCGTCGGTGAGTGCGATGTTCCGCTCATACTCATCCAGCGTGAAGTGGTGATAACGATGCAAGTGGCGAGTGACGCGATCCACCCGGTAAGCCAGCGGCTCTTGATCTTCCTTGCCGCCCGCGATTACCAGCGGAATGCGCGCCTCGTCGATCAGGATCGAATCCGCCTCATCGATTACGGCGGCCGCGAAAGGCCGGTGGACCTGCTCCTCGGGATACATGGCCAATCCGTCGCGTAAGTGATCAAACCCGATTTCGTTCGGTGTGGCATAGGTGATGTCGCAGGCGTAAGCTTTGTGCCGCTCTTCGGTCGAGCTGCCTTGCTGCACATATCCCACCGTAAGCCCGAGAAAATCGTAAATGCCGCCCATCCATTTGGCATCCCGGCGCGCCAGGTAGTCGTTGACCGTCATGACGTGAATGCCTTGGCCGGTCTTCGCATACCAGACGATCGCGGGTACGGCGGCGAGCGTCTTGCCCTCGCCAGTCTGCATCTCGGCGATCTTGCCCGAGGCCAGCGCCAGCGCGCCCTGGATCTGGACATCGAACATATCGAGTTGGAGCACCCGCGCTGCTACAACGGCCGTGACCGCGATAACTTCCAGCAGTTCAGTCGCGCGCCGGCAGGCGGACTTCAATTCTTCGTCATCGAGCTTGGCGAGTTCCGCGCGCCGTTGATTTATAGGTGGAATTCTTGACTCGGCATGCGCCGGTCCAGAAAATAAACGTTGCCAAAAATGAGACACGATAAATGTCCTCCTTTCTCTCTTCGGACTTGAATTAGCCGAGAGACGGTGGAGGACGTTGATAAAGAGAAGTGGAAAAAAGCCGGGTGCACGATCGCGATTCACGCTGGAACGCAGCCACACTGCGCTTGCGCGGACGCGATCCGCGTCTTTCGATGAACACGCGCTGTTCGGCGCATACGCGAGCAACCCAGACAATCGGGCAGCTCTCGGCGATCCGCTGCGTGCGAACGGTAGGCACGGCATTGGCCGCGCACAGGGCCAGTAGCGCCGCCAATAGCCACGAGGTTGCCCGCTTGTTCACTGGTTTCAGTATAAAGAGTTTCTTACCTGCCCAAGAATCGGTCCGTGAGCGAGGAGTGGGCCGGCGAAAACTGGCCAGCCGCCGCCCGCAAATAAGGACGAAATGCCTCGGCCCAATAGGCCGCGTACCCTCGCTCGCGGATATCGCGCAATGTGTGGCTATAGTGTTCGAGCACGTTGCAGGCAAAAAGCTGACCGGTGCGCCACACGGCCCGGTTCGCAGCGCGAGCCAGCCGCAGCAACGTCTCCGGCGCGCGAGCGATCGCCGACACCGCCATGATCGACGAAAGCTGGAACACGGTCCGGTTCTGCGCCGCCGCTTCCAATTTCAGCTCGTCCCAGTGGCGGCGAACAAGCTCGGCCGATGGCAAGTTGCGCGGCGGGATCTTAGCGATGCTTTGTCGAAACGCTGCCCATTCTTTTCGCAAACCCTCGACATCCATGGGCGGCGCGTTGAACAGATCCGCTGCGCGGCCGCTAGTCTGCTCGAGACCATCCAAAAGCTGATCGATGTTCTCGAATTTCGCATCGCGATCCAGCAGCCCTTCTTCCTTTAACGCGTCCGAGATCTCCTGCACGATTTGCCTGCCCGCGCCCGAGATGTCGGCCAGCGCCGCCATAATCCACACCGGCGAGGCGCGAAACGCCAGCAGTCCCGCCAATTCGATCCCGTGGCCAGCCGTCCGCCGCAGCAGAAAATTATTCGCCAATTGGCCTTCCGACGGATAGACGCCCTCCACCTGGCCCACTTGCTCGATCATGAACCTCAGCGCGATGTCCACCATCATCTGATAGCTCTTGGTACGGCGCACCGCGGCCGGCACCGTTACGTCGCCCAGCTCCCGGATCAGCCCTCCGGCGAGCGCCGCCGCTGAACGCACCACTCGCTCCGGCAAAGAGACCAGGTAGCGTGTCACTTTTGCGCGGCCCTCGCTTCGTGTGCTTTTCGAGACGACTCTCATTCTGGCTTCTGACTCCTGATACCTGACTCCTCCCTACCGCGCTACAATTTACAGCATCCCATGGCCGACATCGTGATTCGCCCCAGCATGAAATTCATCCGAGCGGGATACGTAATCACGCTCTTAGTAGTCGCCGCAGGCGCTATTCTGACCAACCACTATCTGCCGCCGCCCTCCTACCCGAACTGGCTGCCCGCCCTGTGGTTCATTCTATTCATCTGGCCGATTAAGCGCCACATCCAGCGCCAGGCAGTGAAACTCACCATCGCCGGCGATAAGCTTCGCTATGAAACCGGAATGGCATCAAAGTCGACGCGTCTGATTCAGCTTCCCAAAGTGCAGGACGTTAGGGTAGTGCAGTCCGTCATGCAGCGGATGCTCGGCGTCGGCGACATCTCGATCGAAACTGCGGGCGAAAACAGCCGACTAATGGTTCACAACCTCGATCAGCCGCAGCGGCTCGCCGAGCAGCTCACGGACTTGGCCGGACATGCCTCCGGGACAGGATTACATTAAGCGACCTATTTTCGGCCAACGCTATTTGGGCCAAATCGAGACGATGTCCACCGCAGCCCCAGGGAACTGACTCGGCCGCAATTGGCCTTCTCTTAATAACGCCGCCGTGCTGAGCCGTCCCTCTTTGAGCAGCATTACTTCGACGGTCTGCGCCTCGGGGGAAACCACCCAGACTTCGGAAACGCCCAGACTCTCGTAGTCGGTTAGCTTATCGGCTCGCTCAGCGCGTGTGTTGGCAGGCGAAAGGACTTCTACGACTAACTCCGGCGCGGAGTGAATGTATCCATCCTGCTCCACGACGTTCTTTCGAATAAAGACGGCAATGTCCGGAACCCTCGTCGTCACGGGATCTCGCCGGATCACCAGCCCGAACGTACTTACCCGAACCTGAACCGTCTTGCGGTCCAATTGCGCTTTCAACAGATCGCTTAAGTTCTCGACCACATCCGCATGGATAATCTTATTCGGAGGCATCTTCCTTATCTCGCCCTGAACGACTTCCTCGACGCCTTCCGCCTCCGGCATTTTGAGCCACTCCTCGTAAGTGATCACTTTGGGAGTTGTCGCCATTCCAGCCCTCTTTCATAGTGTACGATGAGCTGTTGAATCACACCTTCGGCCTCACGTCTCCGCGCCCCTGAGAATTTTCCGTTAAGAACCTAACATTTCAATGACTTCCCAGCGCTCGCTGAATTCCTTTGGTACTCTGTTACTAAGTCTGCGTTGGGCGCAAATGCAATCATTGTTCAGGTTCGCTTTAATAATCTTTGTCGCCTTACCGCTCGCTGGCGGGTGGAAGCTCGCGGGTCCGTTCGGAGGAAGCGCGCGCACGCTTGCCATTGATCCCCATAATCGCAGCACACTCCTGGTGGGCGCACGCGACTCGCTCGTATTGCGCTCCGATAACGCCGGTGAATCCTGGCGGCTCCTTCCGTTCCCCCAAGGCGGGCCTGGGGTCTTCAACTCGCTGATCATTGATCCCACCGGATCGGGACACTTCTACGCTGGACTGGACGCCGGTGATTCGGGCGACTCAGGAGTCTACGAAAGCAAAGATGGGGGCGAGACGTGGCGGGCGCTTCCGGGAATTCGCGGACGCCGGATCGAATCGTTGGCGATGTCGCCCTCCGACTCAAGCGTGCTTTCGGCAGGCACCTCCCAGGGCGTTTTCCTCAGCACCGACGGAGGAGAAAGCTGGCAAAGGATCTCGCGGGAGAATGATCCGGAAATGCAGGAGATCACGGCGCTGGCCTTCGATCCCGCCGACTCGAAAATTATCTATGCAGGCACGCCGCACCTGCCCTGGAAAACCGTGGATGGCGGCGCGAGCTGGCGTTCGATCCACGATGGGCTGATCGACGACTCCGATATCTTTTCGATCCACGTGAATCCGAACCGGCCGGAATTGGTCTTCGCCAGCGCTTGTAGCGGAATCTATCGCAGCGACAACGCCGGCGATTCATGGCGCAAGCTTATCGGCATCCCCGGCACGCACCGCCGTACGCATATCCTCGCCCAAGATCCCCGCGCACCTGAGACCATTTACGCGGGCACCACACTGGGACTGTTCAAGTCCGCGGACGAGGGCCGCACCTGGAGACATTTGACGTTCGAACAGGTCAATGGGATGGTTTTCGATCCGGACGATCCGCGTACGCTTTATCTGGCCACTGAACATGCCGGAGTTCTGAAGAGCACCGACGCCGGCGAAACCGTCCATCCCGTCAACATTGGTTTCGCAAATCACAACCTCACGCAGATCACCGGCGACGGCCAGCGTCTTTATGCCAGCAGCGCCTATGAAGGATTATACGGAGGAGTTTTCGTAAGCGACGACGGCGGGCTCCATTGGGCCCTCCAGGCCAATGAACACGCCTTGCTCGGCCGCAACCTGAACAGTCTTGCCGCCGCACCGTTGCCTGGCGGAGGGTTGTTTGCCGCCGCTGAAGATGCTGTACTTCGCTCGACAGACGGCGGAAAAACTTGGATTCCTCTCGCGGCTCAGCCCCGACTCTCGATCACTCCGGCGGTCCGGCAAACCGAGCGCATCCGCATTTATACGTTACAGACCGTACAGGCCGATAAATTAGTGCTACTGGCCGGGACGCAGACGGGCCTTTTTCGCAGCCTGAATGGTGGTGCAAGTTGGACCGGGGTGAAAGACGCCGTGCTAGCCGGCCTTCCCGTCCTGTCCATTTATATGCCGCCTCGCGGTACGGCACGCATAGCCGCTCGAACCACAGGGGGCCTCTTCATTTCCGAAGACCTGGGCCTCACGTGGCGCCCCGCGCCGCTTCCCGATAGCAGCTATTATCTTTACGACCTGGCGCTGCCCGCGGATCCGGACGGCCCGATGCTCGCCGCAACCTCACGCGGCATCTTGCAATCGATGGATAATGGCAGCCATTGGAAACTAATCACGGAAGACATCCCAGCCGCCACCGTGGACTCGGTTCGATTTCATCCTGTGCGGACGCTGGAAGCATTCCTGGTTCAGTATGGAAAAATCTATCAATCTTTAGACGGCGGGAGCTCCTGGAAACTTTTCCCCAGCGATGGGCTGGAGCAATCCTCCGTTCGAATGCTGTGGTTCGCGCGCGA
>Ga0073928_10004531_pt1 | contig 20466 bp, 20 predicted proteins | sample PaiPotPPA55metaG_FD_76969 | JGI IMG/M metagenome (GOLD analysis project Ga0073928, IMG submission 76969) | Iron sulfur acid spring bacterial and archeal communities from Banff, Canada, to study Microbial Dark Matter (Phase II) - Paint Pots PPA... ...
ATACCGCTGCTGCCCAAGCCACCGGCATGGCGTGCGCCACATAGGCCAGGCCGAACACCGGAATCGCCGCGGCAATCGCCCACCCCCGCGGCCGGAAGGCCAGCGCCAACCCCCCGAACGACAGCCCCAGCGATATATAGAAGTTGAACAGGCCCATGTGGAACACCCAGCCGTAGGCCAGCATCGCCAGGCACGGCGCCAGCGTCCACGGCGCCCGCCGCGGCGGCCGCGCGCACGACCACACGAAGGCAAACGTGCCCCAAAAAAACGCCAGCACCGCTAGCGACACCGCCACGCGCTGCGCCGTTTCCGCGCCCCACCAGCGCAGCAGCCCGCCCAGCACCAGATCAAACAGCACGTTGTTCGATTGCCACGCCAGCCTGAGTCCGGGCGCCTGCCCGTGCTCGATCAACTGCGCCAGCCATGCATTATAAAGGTGGCTCGAAAGATCGCCCGCCTGTATCCGCGCCTGCCAGAAGCAAGGAACCAGCACCGCGATCGACGCCGCCACATACGGCAGGCAAGCGCGCAGTCGTCCGCCCCATCTTGCCGTAACGCTGGCCGCGGCCTCTGTCCCGGCTTCGCATACTTCTTCCGTCACAGCAGTCACACGCGGTTCCTCCGCAACCCTTGCCATTCCTTTATCAGCGCAAAAGGTGTGCTCAGGTCATCGGGGTTTTCCCCTATTTGCTGCGTGTTTTCCGCCTTAATGCGCTCTAATCCCCCCGCCAGCGTCAAATACTCGATCCGCCCCGGCTCGATATGCATCATCCGGCAGCAAGTCGCATCCACCGCCACCGGATCGCTTCCCGCGATGATCGCGCCCACCGGCTTTGGTTGCCCCTGGATCGGGCCGTTCCCGTCCATCCCCACGATTCCATCCACAATCGCGAACTGACGGGGAAACAGCGAGTGCAGGTCCGCAATCGATTGGTGAATGCCGGCCCAGTGAAGCACATTCTTCGGCCAGCCATAGACGCCGCCCGGAACCACGCCGAACAGGTTCTTCATCGCCAGCGTGGCGCCCGCCCAGTGGTGCGTCTTCATCTTGGGCATCGAGACCAGCAGGTCAGCGGAAAGCACCGTGTGCGGCAAATAGAGTGAGGTAAGGCGGGAAACAGGGCGGCGAAGCCGCACCCGCGACACTTCGTCCAGGTTTAGATCGGTGAACAGATCCTCGAAGCCCGGAATCACCTCGAAGTAGCCGGCCGCCTCCGCCATGTCCAGCGTCGAGCGGCGATGCCCGGGGCCCTCCGCGATCGCCACCTGCGCCCCCAGCGCGCGAAAAGCCTCCAGCCCCGCATGTACCACCATCGGATGTGTGTTGATCGAGCTGCCCGGCTCGTACTCCACCAGGTTGGGCTTGAGCACCACGCGCCGTCCCCGCACTTCGAGGCGATGCTCCGCCACCAGCCGCCGCACCGTGTCGTAGACCTGCTGGGTGTACGCGGGCGCGCGAACCACGGAGACCTGCGGACGCGCGCGCCGCGCCTGCGGTTGGCGGGCACAAGCAGCCAGCCCCAATGCTGCCGCCGATCCGATCAGCACCTCACGCCGCGTGATTCCGTTCCGCATGGGCTTATTCCAGGAAGACGTTGTAGCCCTGTTCGGCCACCCGCGCCAGATAGATCAGAGCGGCATCGGCCACTGTGCGACACACGCGCGCCGGCGGGGGTGTGTCCGCCGGAAGCTGCTCGTGCGCCGCCAGCCCCAGCCGCAGCCACGCTGCGCCGGCCGCCGACTGGCACTCGCCCAGCATCCGCTGGCCCAGCCGGAAGCTGTCTTGGAGTTGCGCCGGATCGCTGCCCTCCAGCGCCAGCAGCGCTTGGCCGGTCGTTTCCGGGTAGGAGCCCGCATTGAACCCCAACGAGATCGCCGAGCCGTGATTCCAGCCGCCGTCAGCGCACCGGCGCGCCATCAGAAACTCACGGGCGCCTTCGATTCGCTCGCGCAGCGCCGCCGAAGGCCGCTGCCAGTAGCATTTCCGCAGCGCCAGAGTCGCCAGGCAGGTCGGTGTGACCCACGCCGCCGTGCCCGGAAACCAGCACCAGCCGCATGCCCGATCCTCCGGCAATTTGCCTCTCAACAGCAGCTCCCGCATGCGAAATAACAGTGTCGTATCCATTGCGGTTTGGCCTACCAGCCAGTCCACCGCCCGCGCGTGCCGCTCCTCTCCGGCGACCGCCGGTGGCAACAGCGCCACCAGCGCCGTGACCCAGGTGCTTTGCTCCACCGACCGTCGTGGCGGCCATCCGCCATCCGCCCGCTGCGCTCCCGACAGCCAGTCCACCGCCCGCGCCGTGTCCCACCCCGCTTTCTCGCCGGCGCATTGCGCCAGCAGCGCATAGGCGGTCGGCTCCGTCCACGAGCTTCCCTGCTGGTACGGCCAGCCCCCATCCGGATTCTGAAACGCCTGGATCTCCTCGATGGATACGTTCTGGATGTCCGAAATCCGCATGCGTAATAACTGACACCTGTTGACTGATAACTGAATACGGCGCAGGGTAGAGGCGCCCTGCCCCCCCCCGCGCCCCTCCTCACGCCACTACCGCGTGAGCTTGCGTCGCCGGCGGCGCTGCAAGAGCAGCAAGAGCACGACGCCAGCCGCGACCCAGATCAAAACCTGTATCGTATAGCCGTTCACGGTTTTGTCTCCTTTCTCAAAATTGACCTGCGCTACGAACTTGTTCTCCGGGCATCAGAGCACCCCATTCTTCAGCATAGGGAGCAGGTATTTCACCACCTGAATCACGCCCGGACCCGCGCACACCAGCATCATCGCGGGAAGAATGAAAAAGAAAATCGGGAAAACCAGTTTCACACCCACCTTGCCGGCGCGCTCTTCGGCCTGCTGCCGCCGCCGCACCCGCAGGAAATCCGAATGATTCCGCAACGACTCGGCTATGCTGGTGCCGAACCGGTCATTCTGAATCATGATCGCGGTCAGCTTCTTGAGCTCCGGTTCGCCGGTGCGCTCGCCCACGTTTTTCAGCGCGTCAGAGCGGCGTTTACCGGCACGAATCTCCAGCGTGACCAGCGAGAATTCCTCCGCCAGCTCCGGGTGCGCAATTCGCAATTCCGTGGCGACATACTGCACCGCTTGGTCCAGCCCCAGACCCGCCTCCACCGAGATCACCATCAGGTCCAGCGCGTCCGGCAGCGATAGCCGGAGAATCTCCTGGCGCTTGCCGATCTTTTTCTCCAGCATGAAACTGGGACCGATCCACCCTGCCAGGCCCGCGGCGAGCGGCAGGATCAGGCCTAGCGCGGACTTCTCAGGGGCCGCACCTCGCATTACCAGTCCCAGCGCCAGCATCCCCACCACCGTGAATACCCGGATGCCATAAAAAATCTGCACCGCATGATCCGAGCGGAAGCCCGCATAATTCAGCATCCGGCGGATCATCGTGGAGCTCTCTTCGGATTCCGGCATCAGCCGGCCGACCCGCTCCAGCATTTTGAACTCGCGGGCCTTGCGCGGCTCCGCCTCGCCGTCCGCCCCCGTCGTCGGCGCGTCGATCACCGGTTCGCCGAGCTGTTCGTACACGCGCCCGGGTCGCGCATACCGCTGATAGCCGAATACGGCTATGGCGCTCGCCAACGCGGCGAAGAATACTAGGACCACGTAAATCGGCATGATTTAAACCTTGATCTTGATAATGCGCCTAATGAAGTAGTTCCCTATCAGCACGGCGAAGCACGCGGCGATGATCAGATACCGGCCATCGGGGTCCTTCGCCATGCCCTGCAAATAACCTGGCGCCACCACCAACAACGCCATCGCCGTCAGAATCGGCAAAACCGTCAGAATCCCGGCCGTCAGCCTGCCATGCGCGCTGGCCGCCTTGACCTCGCCCTTCAACTGGAACCGTTCTCGAATCACGTGCGCCAGCCGCGCCAGGATTTCGCTGATGTTGCCTCCGGTCTGCCGCTGCAGCAGCACCGCCGATGCGAAAAAACGAAAGTCCAGCAGCGGTATCCGCGTCGTTAGATTGTGGAAGGCCGTTTCCATGGGCGCGCCCAGGTTGATCTCGTTGAACAACTGCGCCAGCTCCGTAGCCAGCGGGTCGGGCAGGTGCTCGCTGACCATCGACAGGCTGATGGTGAAGGCGTGCCCCGCGCGCACCGAACGTGCCAGAAAGTCCAGCGCCTCGGGAAAGTTTTCCTCCAGGGCGTTTAACCGCTTGCGCCGCTTGGTGCGCACATACACATACGGTATAACCGCCGTCACCAAGGCCAGTGCCATGCTGGTCAAAATCTCGTTTATCAGGTACGGAAACCGCAGCCCGATCACAAATCCTGGAATGGCCGCGCCCGCCGACGCCATGAATAGCGTGGAAGGCGTCCAGGTCATGCCCGCTTGCCGCAGCAGGTCTTCGCTGCGCTTCAATATGTCCAGCGATCCCGCGATCCGCTCCACGATGGACTTGTCCGGCCGCGGTGCGTCTTTCAAAATCTTAGTCACCGGCATGGGACGGCTGCCCACCGCCGTCTGCAGCATGTCCTTCACGTTTTGCTGCCGGCGCCGCTCCCGGTACAGAAACCCGAATACCGCGCACGCCATGATCAGCGCGAACACCAGCAGAAAAATGCCACCCGCTAACAGCGACATATGCTATTCGATCTCCACTACCGTCTGGAACAGCGACGCCGCCAACTGAATGCCGGACGCCTTGATCCGTTCATACGAGCGCGGCCGGATGCCGGTCGCCCGGAATCTCCCCGTCACGCGTCCCTCTTCGCTCACGCCGGTCTTCTCAAATAGAAAAATGTCCTGCAGCGTGATCGTGTCTACTTCCATTCCGGTCACTTCCGTGATGTGTGTGACCCGCCGTGTGCCGTCGCTGAAGCGGCTCACCTGCACGATCAAATCCAGCGCCGCCGCGATCTGTTGACGAATAGCCCGCACGCCCATGTTGGCGCTGGCCATCCCCACCATGACCTCCAGGCGCGTGACCGCGTCGCGTGGGTTGTTGGCGTGCACCGTAGTCAGCGAGCCATCATGGCCCGTGTTCATGGCCTGTAACATGTCCAGCGCTTCTTCCGCGCGCACCTCGCCCACGATGATGCGGTCCGGCCGCATACGAAGGGCATTCACTACCAAATCCCGGATCTTGATGGCGCCCGTGCCTTCCACGTTCGGCGGACGCGTCTCCATGCGCGCCACGTGCGTTTGCTGCAAACGCAACTCGGCGGCGTCCTCGATCGTCACAATCCGCTCGTCCTCCGGGATGTAGCTCGAAAGCACGTTCAGCAGCGTGGTCTTCCCCGCGCCGGTGCCGCCGCAGATCAGCACGTTCAGCCGCGTCCGTACGCACGCCCGCAGCAGTTCCAGCATGCCGTCGGTCATCGTCAGCCGCGTCACCAGATCCTTGCCCATCAGGATGTTGCGCCCGAAACGCCGGATCGATAGCAGCGGACCGTCTACCGCCACCGGCGGAATGGCCGCATTCACGCGCGATCCGTCCGGCAGCCGCGCGTCCACCAGCGGCGACGATTCGTCCACGCGCCGGCCTACCCGCGACACTACTTTCTCGATAATCCGCAGCAGGTGCGCGTCATCCTTGAACTCCACCGGCGTGCGATACAATTTGCCGTTGCGCTCGATGTACACCTGCCGCGGTGTGGTCACCAGGATGTCCGAGATGGTGGGGTCCTGCAGCAAAGGCTCCAGTGGCCCCAGCCCGAACACCTCGTCCAGCACCTCTTCTATGACCCGCTCCTTTTCCAGCAGGCTGAGCGGCGTCTTCTCTTCCTCCATCAGCTTGGCGACCGCGGCCCGCACTTCCGTGCGTACTCGCTCGCCGCCCAGTGTCGCCAGCGCCTCCAGGTTGATCCGGTCCAGCAGCTTCCGGTGAAGCGCGAATTTCAGGTCCTGATGCTCAGGCGCATGGCTGTCCTGCACGAATAGTCGGCTAACCCAGCCCGACTCCCGCTCCCCGCTCTTCCAGAGTGATCCGTTTGTGGTTGCCACCGTTCCTCCACCTGTCTAACCGAATACCAGAAACTTCTTCTTGCGCTGCTGCTCTTCCACTCCGGCGATCCGCAGCGCAAGCTGCCGCACATGCTTGCCCAGATAGCTGTTCTCGGGCAGCAGCTTTCCCATCGAGTAACACTCGTGCAGCTCCGGATAGCTGCTGGGCAATACCGCGTACACTGGCAGCCCCAGGATCTTTTCGATCTCCCCCGGCGCCAGCTCCGAGCGCTTGGGCACCCGGTTGAGGATCAACCGCAGGCGATCCCGCCCATACCCGCCATCCATCAGGACTTGCAAGACCTGCTTGGCCTGGTGCAAAGAGGGTACTTCCAGCGTGCTCACCAGGTATGCTTCGTCGATCTCTTCCAGCGCACTCACGCCCGCGCGCGTCAGGCTACGCCCTAAGTCCACCAGCGTGAAATCGTACGCCGACCGCAAGAAACCGAACAGATGCCGCAACTGCTCCTGGCGCGGATACACCTTGGGCGTGGTCGCGCTGGGCGCCGGAATGATCTCCACGTTGGGAATTCCGTTGGACACCAACGCCTTCCAATAGCTCAGATCCAGCCGGTGTAGATTGTTGACGGCGTCCAGAATCGAGTAGGTCGGCTTGGTCTTGGTCAGAAAGCCGATCAGCCCGGCGTCCAGATCAAGGTCCGCCAGCAGTACCTTCTGTCCTTGCCTGCCCAATTCCACTGCCAGGTGACAGATCACGGTCGTCGCCCCGCAGCCGCCTTTCGACGAGAAGAACGCGATCGCCTTGCCCCCCCAATGCGAGCCGTTCTGCCGCCGCCGGTCCGTCGCCCGCCGCTCCAGCGCTCCCCGCAGGCCGGCTTCCAGCGGCGGATACAAATACTCGTTCACCCCGGCGCGCATGGCCGCCAGGATGGCGTCCGGGTCCGCCGCCGTGTGCAACGCCACTACCATGGCGTCCGGCGACTTGGATTTGATCAACGGCACCAGATCGTGCAGCGGCTCTTTCAACATCGCCGCATCCAGCAGCACTACCTCCGGCCGCAACCGCTCCAGACGGTCGAGAAATGGCCCTAGATTGGCCATCTCCTGGTGCTCTATCACCGTGCGCAACGGCAACGATGGCAGGCATGCCTGCAGCTCATCCCAGAGCTGCTGGGTTTCCACCGCCAAGCCCACTGTTAACGCATGCATATGAGTTCTCCGGGCCCGCTCACTGGCCGGATCCCGCCGGCGGACCCGACGGGGCTGCCGGAGCTGCCGGATTGGCCGGCGTTCCCGCCGTTCCCGCCGGCGCCAATCCCGGATTCAACGACGGCGGAACGCTCGGATTCACTGGTACCGCCAGGAATTGCACCGGCGGCGCCCCTGATCCGTTCGGGCCTTCGTCCAGCTTCCGTATCTGCAGCAGTTGCTCCACCGGAATGGTGTCGTGCGCCGGTTTCACAGGCACCGGGCCGGTGACATCCATTCCAGGCGTGCGTGGCATAACTTTCGTCTCTCCCACCGTGAACGGCCTGGGCATTGCCAGTTCCGGCCGGCTGGCTCCCTCCGGAATCGGTCGCACCAGCTCCGGAGTCACCATGATCAGCAGTTCCGAATTATTCTTGTTCTGAATCCGGCTCTGGAACAACTTGCCCAGGATGGGGATATCGCCAATGCCTGGAATCTTGTTGAAGGTCTCCGTGATTTGGTTATCCAGCAATCCCGCCAGCGCGAAACTCTGGCCGCTCTCCAGTTCCACTTCGGTTTGTACCCGGCGCGTGTCCAGCGCCGGGACCGTGAAGCCCTGCAAGATCACGGCATTGTTGTAATCGAGTGAGCTGACTTCCGGCGCTACCTGCAGCCGGATCGTCCCCCGCGGCGTCACCCGCGGCAGGAAATTCAACCGAATGCCGAACTCCCGAAACTGTATGGTCACCGCGCCGACATTGGCCCCGCCTTGCACCACGGGAACGGGAAATTCACCGCCCGCCACGAAGCTGGCCTGCTTCCCGTTGATCGCCAGAACGTTGGGTTCCGCCAGAATTTGCAGCAGGTTCTTGGCTTCCAGCGCCTCGATCGTGGCGCCCAGATTCAGGTCCTGCCGAAACAGGAAGAGGTTCAGCGCGTTGGTCAGGGTCGTGGCAGCCCCCTGTCCCCCACCGACGCTTCCAAAAATGGGCGGCGTGAATTGCTGGGTGGACGTGGCGCCAATGAATTTGTTGTTGCCTTGGCTGAACAGGTTGATGCCAAGTTGTTGGCTGACGCTGCGATCCACATCCGCGAATTTTACTTTCAGTAAAATTTGAGGATCTTCCGGTGGAACATTCACGTTGAGCAGGTTAACTACTTTGCCCAGCGTCGAGGCAATGGCTTCGGCCCGCTCCGCGCTCACCAGGTCTTTGGCCGTGCCCCTCACAAACACGCCCAGCCCCTCCACTTGCACGCTGATGTCTTGGCCCGGCATGTCCCGCGCGATCTGCTGGTTGATGTTATCCAGCCGGCTGGTGTTCGGCCTGACCGTCAGGTCATACACCAGCCGCGGCCCGCCCTGCTGCCATACAATCAGCGTCGTTTCTCCGGGCACTTTGGCGTTGATCAACACCTCCCGCGGATTCACCGCCACCGCTTCGGCCAACTCGCCGTTGCCCAGCGAGACGCGCTCGATGTTCAGCGGGCTGTCCAACACCATGGATTTGCCTGCCGTTACTACCAGCGGGGTGGTCGTCGATGAGTCCTGCACCGAGGCCGCAAATACGGCTTGGATCGCGCCCAGCCCCAGCCACACCCCGGCTGCGGCGCTTACAATTCGGATCGTACGGCTGTCTGGCATCTTAGTTCGCCTCCGGTTGAATCTGGAATTTCGATTCGCTTTTCTTATCCCCGTTGATAATCTCCATCGTGAAGGTCCGCGGAGGAGGCGGCGGCAACGGCTTGAAATCCAGCCGTGGCGGCCCCATCCTCGGCGCCGTGTTGAGAGCCACCTTCTTCGACTCCGTCACGGGTGGCTTGGGTTTGCGCGCGCCGGCGTTGGCAAATAGCTCCTGGATCGCCGTGCCCGGCGTCTTGGCCATCTGCGTGTCCAGCGGGTTCCGCAGCACCAGTTGAATATTGGTCTGATTGCTGGCCAGGCTCAGCATCTCGGCTTGCTCCGGCGTCACCAGCAGGTTCACCACCTGCACTAGCACCGGCTTGCCTTCCGCGTCCTTCTTGAAATCCTGTCCGGCCGACATCACCTCGATATTTTGCAGCAGCGTCCGAGTCAACGTGCCCTGCGTGCCGTTGGCCGGTGGGTTGCCGGAAATCAGCACGTCTACGCGCATGCCCGGCACTACGAATCCAGCCACGCCCACCACGTCGTTGACGCGCACTGCCACCGCGCGCATCCCCGACGGGATCATGGCTGCTAGCCCGCCTCCCGCGCCCTTTGGCGCCAGCCGTGCTTCCACAATCGGCTCGCCGGCGTAAATGGTAGTGGTGACACCCCGCCCAATCACGTCCTCCGGTTTCATCACCGCACCCTGCGGCATCGGTCCCGGCCACGGGGCTTGCTTGATATCCGGCTCCTTGATGACCATCCCCAGTTCCAGGTTGTGCGCGGCCACCAGAGCATTGGCTGACTTGGGTGCCGCTTGCGTTGTCATGTGATTGACCGTCAGCCGGTACAGCAGCAGACTCGCGCAGCCGGCCACGACAAAGGCAAATACCAATACCGAGATAAATCTCTGGTTCATTTCAATCCCTTCATTTCTACGAAAGCTGAATGACTACGAAAGGCTCCGCAACGGTGTGCGCGCCAGGGACGAGCCCGGTAAGCCAACCCCTGGCGCGCCCGTTTTCTAGCTGGCCGCCGCGCTGGCCGCGGTGCTCAACTGCGTGTTCGTCACGCTCCAGATCTTGCTGATGCTGGTGCCGGAGCTAATGAACAGGGCCGCCGAGGCCAAGGCCACGAAAGCCATCAACAGGGTATATTCGATCAGGTCCTGTCCTTGATCGTCCCTCCACAGGTTGCGCAATAACATCGTCATCGTTGGTTCTCTCCTAGGTTGTAGTTTTGGTGATCGTGCGATCACGGGGTTCAGAAGCCGTGACCTTCCGATCACGAGCCTTCCCGCCGTCGGTAACAGCGGAAACTTGTGGGTTCTCCGCACGGTTGCCCGTCCGGAAAACTATGGCAGCGCCATCGTCGTACACCACATGCCAGCGGCTGGATTCTTTCAACGCGCCCGCCAAGGGCGCGTCCGCCTGCAATAGCACCGTGTCTACGCCGTAGTCGTCCAGTAAACGCTGCCAGCAATACTTCACATTCACGATGTCCAGATAGTGCTGCACGAACTTCGAGCCGTAAAAGTCGCTCCGGCCATCGATAAACACCCGGTTCCGGGGATAGAAATTGTAGATTAGAAAATCGCCCCACTGATCCGAGGTAAAGATGCGCCCCTGTGCGGCCGGACCCCCCAGGCTCGCCAATGCTTTCGCCGGGAACGCCTTGCCATCGAAGACTGCCCGGAAAGCCGGCGGCGGCGACGGTGCATAAAACATGGCGGCGATCAGCGCCAGCGCCGCCACGCTCAACACATGCAGCCGCGGAATCTCTTCCATTCCTTTAACAGAAGCGGCTAGAGCATTGATGCTGCGCGCCCCCCGCCTCAGCCACCCGGCTACCGGCGCTTCCTCCAGCGTCTGCAGCCACTCCGCCAGCGCCAGCGCCAGCGCCGGCGCTGCCGCGATGCCGAACAGCGGAATGTTCCGCGATGCGATCAGCCCCAGGTGGCCCCAGAACAGCAGCACAAAACACTCCGTGTATCGCTTCCGCCGCAAATGCCAGAATGCCGCTGCGGCGCCGGCCAAGAGCATGATTTCGAAATAGCGAGCGGCGGGGTTCTGGAAGCTGATCGGCAGCATTTCCATGATGTGCTCGCGCTGGAAGGAATCGGTGAGGTATTCAAATATATGTACATGTAAACGCCAGCCATAGGGTCCGGCCAGACTGGCCGCCAAGCACCCTACGGCTGCCAGCAGATAAGGCCTGGCACGAGCTAGCGCCGGACGCCACGCCCGCTGCCTCTCCTCCACCAGACCGCCGGCCAGCTCCCCGGCCGCGTACAGCCCGGTAAGCGCGATCCCCACGAAGAACCCGCCGTGCAGATTCGTCCATACCACCGTCAACGCCGGCAGCAATATCAATAACTTGTGCGATCCGCTCTCCTTCACCCGCTCCAGCAGGAAGTAGAAGATCACAAACAGCAGCAGCGTGAACAGGTGCGGCCGTGCCAAGAAGTGGATGGACGACCCGGCCACCGCCAGGAACGTCACCATCATGGCCATCAGTGGGTTGCCGGATTTGCGGCACGTCAGCCGGAACAGCAGCACCGACATCAGCGAGATCACTACCAAGCTGCCCAGCGCCACCGCCGCCAGTCCCCAGTGCTGATGCAGCCAGGCGAACGCCACGTCCCACAGCCACTCCCACGCAAACCAGGGCTGCCCGCTCTTGGTGAACGAAAACAAGTCCTCATGGGGAACCCGGCCATGACTCAAGATCCATTCCCCTGTGCGTATGTGCCAGCCCGTATCGCCGTCTCCCAGCAGCGTCTTGGTGCCGTCCATTCCCGCGAATAGAAACAGGACCGGCATCAGGAAGGCGAAGTCCGCCAGCGACGGAAGGAAGCGGATTGCCGGATTGGGTTTCTCAGGGGCCATGGCTCTATACCGCGTGCTCCATATGCTGCGTACCACCCGCCGGCGAGTGGGTCTGGGCGGCACATTGCGCCAGCTTGAAGTCCATGGCGTGAACCGCCAGCCCTACCCAGGCAAACGACCCCTCGGCTTCCCGGTGGATACGTGCCACCGTCGCCTGACACCTTATGCAGCGGCGTTCGAAACCCTGCTGCTCGGGCAAGTCCACCTCGACAATCAGCATGTCGCCCACTCGCGGCAGCGGCCGGCCGTTATCCTCCCAGCGCAGCAGCATACCGTCCCGGCTCATGTTTTCCGTCATCATGGCGGTGGGTTGGCCGCCTTGCGGCCATACCACGTGACACCCCAGCCGCACTGCGACGCGTGTGCTGCGGCGGCGATTCATCTGGGTGGCGCTCAACGGGTACACGATGCGACTGTACGCCCCGCGTACCGTATCAGGCAATACATCCGTTAGGCGACCACTACTTGTTTGCCGATGTTAGTAGAATTTTGTCGTTAAATTTTCATAAGAAACCAGACGTCCCACCCCTGGCCGACCACCCGAAACCGCCTTTCGCTAACTTCCGACAGTAGTCTTTTTCTATGGCCGGGCTAGAATTCTCATAACCTCGACAACTACCGGTAAACTCATCACAACCGGCATTGTTAGCGTTCCGGCGGCGGGCTTGGGACAGGTCGCTTTCCGGTCCCCAACCGGGCCCATGAATAAAAATTTCAAATCCAGGGCCATTTCAACTTGACAAATTCCGAATTTCTAGTCACAATTCTTATCCAGGGCTCCAGTTTGGCGCTTGAACCTACCCGGCGTTGTCTGGGAGTTTCTCAGTGAGCCACTTAGGACGAGAGGTGCTATGACGCGCGTTTATTTATATAGCGATCAACCGATTCTGGCCAAGGGGCTGGAGGCCTTACTGGCCGCCACCGGGCGCTTTCAGTTGGAGTGCTTCTTCTCCGGTGTGCCGGAGCTGATGGAACGTTTGGAGTCAAACGTTCCGGAGATCCTTTTGCTGGATCTCACCCCGGAGGTTACCTTCGGTGTCCTCAGCGACATCAAGCGTGTCGTGAGGGAATGTAAGCTAGTCCTTTGGGTTAACTCGATTTCGACCGAGCTGGCCTTCCAAGCTATGGGCTTAGGCGTCCGTGGCATCCTGCGCAAGACTTTGCCCGCCGAACTGCAGGTCAAGTGCCTCCACAAGGTCTCCGAAGGCGAACTCTGGTTTGAGAAAGCCCTCACCGACAGCTTCCTGGCCGCCAAGCGCGTGGTCCTCAGCCAGCGCGAGGGTCAGCTTATCACTCTGCTCTCCCATGGCTTGAAAAACAAGGAGATAGCCTCTACATTGCTGATCTCCGAAGGCACCGTCAAGGTCTACCTCTCGCGCCTGTTCCAGAAGGTAGGCGTCAAGGACCGCTTCGAGTTGGCCCTATTCGGCTTGAAGAACCTCACCTCCGGACAAGCCCACTTGACCCAGTCACCCATCCGGGCTGGCGCTGCCCCCATCCCCAATTTGCGCTCGCTCGTGCTGGAGCGGCCCATGGACCGCCCCGCTCCGGCGCCCGCTACGCCATTTTCGCCCGTCCGCCGCCCCATGCGTCCGGCAGAGTTGGAGTAATCGTCTCGTTTCTAGACAGATTCTCGCTCGTAGCCACTTAGCGCTGCTCAATTTCTGATCTTCGTGCGCTTAAGCTGTTCAAAACAAAGGCACTAACATTTTCAATGGCTCTGGTCCCTCTCTTGCCCTTACCTCGGAGAGCGAGGATGCGTTGGCACCCCCTCACCAAAAGGAGCCGTTGGAACTGTTATGAAAACTTTTTGCACCCGCTTGTGGCATGATGAACAAGGTCAGGATCTCATCGAGTACACTTTGATGCTGGCCTTCGTAGCTTTGGCCTCCGCCGCTCTGTTCTCCAGCGCCGGCACGAGCATTAACCAAATTTGGTCCAAGACCAATTCGCAACTGAGCACCGCCGCCTCCAGCTAGAGCGCCGGACTTGTGGGATGTGCCTCCGCCATCCCAATTCAGTCTGGTCGCACAGCGTTTCCGAGCGCCGACCGTTTCCGAGCCGCGACCGTCAGGGAGCGGTGCGCACCCGAGCCAGCGTTTCCGAGCCGCGACCAAAGGGAGCGGTCCCTAAAGCCCTCCCCCACACGCGCCGATACTTTAATCGTATGAAGAAACTTTGCAGCCGTTTGTGGCACGACGAACGAGGCCAGGATCTCATCGAGTACACCTTGATGCTGGCTTTCGTAGCTTTGGCCTCTGCCGCCCTGTTCTCCAGCGCCGGCACGAGCATCAACCAGATTTGGTCGAAAACCAATTCGCAACTGAGCACCGCTGCCTCCAGCTAACGCTCACAGCAATGCTATCCATTCTGGCCTCCCAGAACCCGGACGGCGGGTGGCCCTACCGGCCCGCTGCGCCGTCCTGGACCGAGCCAACCACGTACGCCCTGCTGGCGTTGTCCCTGGGCGACGTGGCCGCCGAGCCTCTCGGGCGGGCATTTGGCTGGCTGCGTGGCCTCCAGCGCGCTGACGGTGGTTGGCCTCCGCAGCCTGCCGTCCCCGAATGTACCTGGGTCACCGCCATGGTAGCCTTGCTGGGCCCGGATAGGCTGGGCGCCGCTTCCTACCAGCGCGCCATCGCCTGGCTGCTGGAACAAACGGGTGAGGACAGCGGCCTCCTCAACCGCCTCCATCTCTACCTGCTGGGCAACGCCCAAGCCGCTCAAGCCGCCCCCGGCTGGCCCTGGTTCCCCGGCGCCACCGCTTGGGTCACGCCCACCGCCCTGTCCATGCTGGCCCTGCGCAAAGCCCATCGCACTATACCCTCCCCGGCCTTACGCCGGCGGCTCGAGCTGGGCACCGCCTTCCTCCTCCAACATGCCTGCAGTGATGGCGGCTGGAATCACGGCTGCCCGCGCGTATTCAATTATGAAGCGCCGTCTTATCCCGAAACCACCGGCTTGGCGTTGCTCGCCCTGCACGGTTCCGATTCGCCCGCGATCCGCAATGCCTGCCGGCTCGCCCAAGTCCAATTGGCCTCCTGCCGTTCCCCGGAAGCCCAATGCTGGCTCCGTCTCGGCCTGCTGGCGCACGCCCAACTCCCACCGGACGCCGCCCCTCCTATGCGGCCTCCTCGCACAATAGCCGAACTAGCTTTGGCCCAACTGGCGTCCGCCGCCGAGCATGGCCACAACGTTTTCCTGGAGTGATATCATGCCTCAAGTCAGCCGCCGCGAATTCCTCGAAGGTTCCGCGCTCGCGCTGGGGTTGGCGGGCTGCTCCCGGCGTCCCCCATCCCGTCCCGATGCGCGCGTCTCCGTAGCCCGTGCGCCTGCCTATTCCCAAGCCCTCTACGAAGATCTCCGGCGCCTGCTCGTGCAGCACCGCCTCCAGGTGCGTGGCAAACGCGTGCTGCTCAAGCCCAACCTGGTCGAGTTCGATCCCGACGCCCCCATCAACACCCACCCTCTATTGGTGCACGCCGCTCTCGAGGCCTTTAGATCTCTGGGGGCCCAAGTCGTGATCGGCGAAGGCCCCGGCCACCGCCGCGACACGCTCGACATGGCGGATGCCGCCGGCTACTTCGCTACCATCCCACATTTCGAGGATCTGTTCACCGATCTCAATGTGGACCAGGTCGCGCGGGTGCCATTCATCCGCCCGCATTCGCGCCTCCGTTCCGTTTATCTCGCGCAATCCGCACTCCGCTGCGACCTGCTGGTGTCCATGCCCAAAATGAAAACCCACCACTGGGCCGGCGTTACCCTTAGCATGAAGAACCTGTTCGGCGTGGTTTCCTGCGGAGTCTACGGTTGGCCCAAGAACGTCCTGCATTGGGCCGGCATCCACGAATCGATCGCCGATCTCTACAACGCCCTGCCGCACCACTTCGCCATCGTCGACGGCATCGTCGGCATGGAAGGCAACGGCCCCATCCAGGGCAACCGCAAGCACGCCGGCGTGGTCGTCGCCGGCCAGGATTTGCTGGCCGTGGATGCCACCTGCTGCCAGATTATGGGCATCGATCCGCACCGCATCCAATGCCTCCGCCTCGCCGCTGGTCACATCGAGAGCCGCTTGCGGTCCATCCGCCAGATCGGCGAAACCATCCAATCCGTCCAGACCCCGTTCGATCTGTTGCCTGAGTTCTGCTCGATTCGCCTGTAGAAGTTCCCCGCACGCCCGTCGAAAAATCCATCACGGTTCCGTGAGCCAACCGACTCAGCGAGTTAGCCGAAAAAATCGGCATCCCCCTGTTGTAAAACTCGACATCACACGCGGTGCCGCGTCTTCCCTCACCCGCAACCGCCTGAAATCACAACAGATAAACAGACCAAAAACACCACAATATGGCCCCTTGCGTGCCTCCTACAAGAGCGAAGTATGGGAGGTACGATATGACAGTCATTCTGGTCTTGGTCACGTTTTTGACCTTCATCCTGCTCGATTGGGCCATCAACCGCCGCAAAGCCCCGCAAGTAGCCAAAGCGCCTACGCTCCCTCCGCTGCTCGATCCCGCCTACGTCGAAGGCTTCATGGTTCCCGAACAGTTGGCCTATCATCCCGGCCACACTTGGGCATTCCGCGAGCGCCGCCATCTGCTGCGCATCGGCATGGACGAGTTCGCCGCCGCCCTCGCCGGCCGCATCGAGCGCATCGAGTTGCCCAAACCCGGCCAGTGGATCCGTCAAGGCCAAAAAGCATGGTCGCTCTACCGCGACGGCGAGAAGACCGACATGGTCTCCCCCACCGAAGGCGAAATCGTCGAGATCAACCGCGAAGTCCTGGCCAACCCGAGCCTGCTGCGCACCGACCCTTACGGCAAAGGCTGGCTCGCCCTGATTCAAGTCCCTGACGAAGAATCCACCGCGCGCAACCTGGTGCCGCAAGGCCTGGTCCGAAGCTGGATGCGCGAAGCCGTCGCCCGCCTCTACGCCCGCCAGCCGCAACTGGCCGGCGCCGTCGCCGCCGATGGCGGCCTGCCCACCGAAGACCTCCTGGCCAGCCTCCCCGACGCCAACTGGCGCGAAGTGACCTCCGAGTTCTTCCTCACCGCCGCATAATACCGAGCCGCGACCAAAGGGAGCGGTCCCCACCGAACCGCGAGCGTCAGCGACCGATCTGCGCGACCGCCTCCTCCAGCTCCACCCGCGCCTCCGGCGTAGAAAACCGCAGCCCCTCATCCGCCACGCTGCCCAGCTTCATCGTGATCGCGTCCAGCACATAATTCTGCCGCATCATCCACGGCTGCCTGGCCCCCTGCTTCGGCAGCTCATCCGCCGCACGCAAAAGATACCCCGAATTCAGCCCCAGCAGCGGATGCGGCTCGATCTCGTCCTTCCCCGGATCCGGCACGCACGTCCGATATCCGTTCCGGTCCATGTAATTCAGCAACCGGCACACAAATACCGACGACAAATCCGCGCGCAAAGTCCACGACGCGTTCGTATACCCCACGCACAGCGCAAAATTCGGAATCCCGCTCAACATCAGCCCCTTGTAGACGAACAGGCTCCCCGGATTCACCCGCTCACCGTCAATCCGCATCTGCATCCCGCCGACCAGCCTCACCTTCAGCCCGGTCGCTGTCACCACAATATCCGCCGCGAGCTCCCGCCCTGACTTCAGCCGCAGCCCCCCCTCCGTGAACGTCTCAATCTCATCCGTCACCACCGACGCCCGCCCGCGCCGGATCGCCTTGAACAAGTCCGCATTCGGCACGATACAGAAGCGCTGGTCCCACGGCTGATACTGCGGCTTGAAATCCTTGTCGACATCGTAGCCCTCGGGCAGGTACGCAACGTTGCCGCGCCGGATCAGCCGCCGCGCCGCGTCCGGCCACCGCCGGCAGAAATGGTAGAAAGCCAGCCCGAGCACAATGTTCTTCCACCGCGCCAACCCGTGCGCCCAACGCTCCGGCAGCCAGCGCCGCGCAAAATCGGCAATCCGGTCGCGCGCCGGCAGCGATGCGATATACGTCGGCGAGCGCTGCAGCATCGTCACATGCGCCGCCCGCTCCGCCATCGCCGGCACGATCGTCACCGCAGTCGCCCCGCTCCCGATCACCACCACCTGCTGACCGTCGTAGTTCAACTCCTCCGGCCAGTGCTGCGGATGGATCAGCCGGCCCTTGTATCGCTCGATCCCCGCGAACGCCGGCGTATGCCCGTCTTCATAGCTGTAATATCCGCTGCACGCGTACAGAAAATCGCAGGTGAATTCGCGCCGCTCGCCCTCCGCCTCCACCTCCAGCCGCCAGCAGTTCGCCTCCGACGACCATTCCGCCGCCGCGACCCGATGATGAAATCGTATGTGGCCGGTGATGCCATACTCCGCCGCCGTCTCGCGGATGTACTTCAAAATCGACGGCCCGTCCGCGATGGCCTTGGCTTCCGTCCACGGCCGGAACGGATACCCCAGCGTGAACATGTCGGAATCGGACCGTATCCCCGGATAGCGGAACAAGTCCCACGTGCCGCCCATCTCGCCCCGCCCTTCCAGCACCACATAGCGCTTCGAGGGACACTGCGTCTGTAGCCTGTACGCCGCCCCGACGCCGGACAGCCCCGCGCCGATAATCACGACATCGAAATGTTCAATCGACATGATGGAGGATCTGACGAATCTATCATCGTAGCAGACGCCGGCTCTCCCCTAGAATCCGCATTGCAGGATGATGGAATCTGAAATCGCATGGACGGAGGCAATGCGAGCAGCAATAATATAACTGACAAAGCGCGCCCACTACGTGACAGGCCAGGGAGCGGGCCGTTAGCGCTTTTTCGCCCATTCTTCCGTTTCCGCTGTTCGGCTTCTTCAGGCTCGTTCTTCAAGAGCGATGGTTTGGAGACGGAGAGTTCCTTGCGGATGGCGCAGTCCATGCGCTCGCTTCCGCGCCGCCAGGGACGGGTGGAGGGGTAGGGGCTTCAGCATACTGCTGGAGACCGACGGCATTGCTAGTGCGATCCGCCTCGCTGATATCTTCCAAAGGATGAAACCCGAACGGTTCAAGGGGGAGCTGCACGCGGCACGACGAAGGGCACCGCCCTTTCGTACTCGGCGGCTATCGCGTCGTACTGGTAGCCCGCCCGAAACCGGACACCGTCCGAATTTGGACACTGCGGCGTGACACTTTCCCTTCGAATGCGTCAAACTATACGAAGGATGGTTGGAAGCCACAGCAGAGCCGGTACTTATGGCCCAGGACGCATCTGGCGCAGTGGGCGCCAGGTCGAGCCCCAAAATCGATGAAGCCGGCTTGATCCGGGCAGTGCAGCGCGGCGACCAGGACGCATTCGAGCAACTAGTCCGCGCCTACGATCATAGTGTGCTTCGGCTCGCGATGAACCTGCTGCGGTCCGAAGAAGACGCGCGCGACGTGTTTCAGGAAGCTTTCTTGCGTGTTTACCGCAGCATCGATTCGTTCCGGTTCGACTGCAGCTTCCATACCTGGCTATACCGGATCGTGACGAACATCTGCCTGGACCACTTACGGAAACGCAAGGTACGCAAAGAAGAGCCGGCAGTGGTGGAGACACCGGAAGGGCCGCTGGACCGAATGAACGATTTTGAAGAAGCCGCGGCACACGCCGATCCGGAGCGCAACCTGTGGAACGTGCAGTTGGGGCAGCGAATCGCGGGTGCGCTGGGGTCACTGACGCCGCGCGAGCGCATGGTGTTCGAGCTGCGGCACTACCAGGGGCTGCGTTTGCGCAACATCGGCGAGATCCTGGGGACCAGCGAGGAAGCCGCCAAGAATTGTCTGTTTCGCGCGACGCAAAAGATGCGCGTGGAACTGGGAGATTTTCAATGAACTGCGAATCGGTCGTCAAGCTCATACCGCTGTATTATTATGGGGAACTCGCGCCGGACGAGGAAGATCGCGTGGAGCAGCATATCGATGGATGTGCGGCGTGCGCGCGCGAGGCGGAGCGGCACCGGGCAGTGACCGCCGCACTGGAGCAGCACCAGATGCGGCCTTCGGCGGCGCTGCTGGCGGAGTGCCGGCACGATCTGATGCGGGCGGTGTATCGTGATGAGGCGCCCGCTGTGCAGGCGGCCACCGGCTGGGGCCACATACGGCAGGGATTCGCGGACCTGTTCCCTGCCCTGTTCCGCTTACGCATGCCGATCGGCGCGATGGCGCTGGTGGCGCTGGGGTTTGTGAGCGCGCGGTTCTCGATGCCGGGTGCGGACCTACCACCCAACACCGAAGCCAATGTGATCTCCTCGGTACGCTCGGTGCAGGCCGCTCCGGAAGGAGCGCCCGCGGGCGATGTGCGCATCGTGCTGGACGAAACTCACCGGCGCACGGTGGAAGGCAGCATGAACGACGGCAACATCCAGCGGCTGCTGCTGGCCGCGGCGCACGACGAAAACAATCCCGGTGTGCGGGTGGAATCGGTCGACATTCTGAAGAACCACTCGGATTCCTCGGAGATCCGCGGCCTGTTGCTGAATCGGGTCGTCAACGATCCCAACGCCGGCGTGCGGTTGAAGGCATTGGATGGGCTGCGGCAGTTTACAGGAGATCCGGAAGTGCGCAAGGTGCTGGCGGAGGTGCTGCTGCACGACGACAATGCGGGCGTGCGCATTCAGGCGGTGGACGAGCTGACCTCGCATACGGACGACAATATGGTGGGCGTGCTGCAGAACGTCGTGCAAAAGGAAGACAACGGCTACGTGCGGCGGCGTTGCGAAAAAGCTTTGAAGGATTTGAATGCATCGGTTGGAACATTTTAGATTTGCCGGGCGGGCGGGCGTACCTGCGGCGGTCGCGCTGTTGTGGATACACACAGCGGTGGCTGGGCAGCCTCTGACGCGGGAAGGC
>Ga0073928_10004533_pt1 | contig 20461 bp, 22 predicted proteins | sample PaiPotPPA55metaG_FD_76969 | JGI IMG/M metagenome (GOLD analysis project Ga0073928, IMG submission 76969) | Iron sulfur acid spring bacterial and archeal communities from Banff, Canada, to study Microbial Dark Matter (Phase II) - Paint Pots PPA... ...
AATAGAGACGGGCGGCTTCTTCGTCGTGAAAGATCGGGGCGGTAAGATCGATCGACATGGCGGCTTGCTCCTATGCCGCCGTTATAGCCTACCCGGAACCTTCTGTCAAGTATATAAGTGCCGAAATTCTTGCCAAGAAACTCCTCTACCGAGCGGACGACTTCACGGCACGCGACCTGTTCGACCTTGCCTTCCTGATCGAGAAAGGTGAGGCCGAAAAGCTGATGTCCGACCGACAGACCTACCTGCCAAAGCTGCAAGTTATCGTTCGACGCGTACACCTCATTGCGGGCGCGATGCGACCGGCATTCGATGCGGTGGAGGCACTGGACTATCGCCTCCTACCTTCGAGCCCTGCGTCGATGTGGTTACCCGATTTGTCGGCCGTCAGCAGAGTGCTTGATAGAGCGCCCCGTAACGGCACGTGACCGCAGCGCGCGCGACGGGTGGTGTGACCGCGTGAACGGACGGCTGCTTAGGGAATCGTGTAGACCATCACGCGATCGCCGACGCCGCGCAACAGATGCTCCTGCGACAGCGGCGCGATGCCGGTGGTCTTGAGCAGTTCCGACGCCTCGTGGTTAGCCACCACCGGCCCGGTAGCCAGGATCGAGCTTGAATCGGCAAGGCCCTGCACCCGCGCCGCGATGTTCACCGTCTGGCCGAAATAATCCTGACGGTCATTGAGCACGACCGCCAGGCACGGCCCTTCGTGAATGCCGATCTTGACCATCAGGTCTTGGTCGAGGTCGTGCATTGCCGCGCGCATGCGCAATGCGGCGGCAACAGCGCGGTCAGGGGTCGAGAATGTCGCCATCACGGCATCGCCGATCGTCTTGACGACGGCACCGGCTTCGGCGGCCACGATTTCGTTGAGGATGCTGAAATGCTTTTGCACAAGGTCAAAGGCGACCAAATCCCCAACGCGGTCGTAAAGTTCGGTCGATCCCTTCAGATCCGTAAAGAGGAAGGTAAGACTGGTGATCTTGAGCCGTTGATCGATGTCGAGCGTGTCGGTGCGATAGATGTCGCGGAATATCTGGTTCGTCAGCAGGCGCTTGGCGGTGAGAAACGGGCGGCGATTGCCGAGCAGGTGGTGCAGCTCCTCTCCAGCGATCCAGATGGACGGCAGGGTGCGCACATTCGTGCGGTTGTCGAGCGAGATGCGCAGCGGGCCGGGCCGCATCTCCAGAGCGCCCACCGGAGCGCTGTTCTTCGTCAGTACGAACGAGAGGCTCTGGCGCTCGCGGGTCGGCTCCCCCCGCACGTCGATGAACTGCGACATGTGGACGACCGGATCGAATAGGATGACGAAAGCAGCGGGCAGTTGTAGCGACAGAATAGCCTTCTCGCCGGCCGGCAGTTCGAAAGCGTCGAGCACTATGCTTTCCAAGAGCTTGTGAAATTTGGCGTCGTCCGGCAGATCGACGCCGGAGCTCCAGAAGACCTGCCGAAAGTATTCCGGTATCGAAAGCGAGTGCGGGTCGTGCGCGGCAATCCCACGCACCCGCGGGCTGACCGTGAATGTCACCTCGACCATCTCGTCGAGCGTCGCGGTGTACCCGGCCGCGCACAGGGCGCAGGCGTATTGCGAGCGGTCGACGGTCTTCAGCGAGGCACCCGTTTCGAGAACGCCGCCGCAGCCGGGGCAGAGCACGTTCCAGGCAAGTTCGAAGATGCCGAGGCGGGCGGCATGCAGGAACGCGGCGATCACGTCCTCCTCGTTGAAGCCGTGCTTCGCCGCGAAGGCGAGCACATTGATGCGGCAGAGATCGCGATCCGGGGCATCCTGCACATGCTGGCGGATCGCGCTCGCGACCTTCGGCTTGGCCGAATGTTGCAAGGCCGTGAACAGGGCTTCGGTTTCGCTGGAAAAGCTCATGGGGGAGCCTGCGTGTTCTGGGTAGCGGACTGAGAACAATATGTGGAACCGAACCGGGCCGGGTCAACCACTCGGGCGGCGAACTTGCGGGCGAAACGCCGCCGGCGCAAGCTTCCGGGACGTAGCGCCGGAGAAGCGCATGAGCGCGATCATTCTGAGCGAGCGGCGGGATGGCTGGCGCAAGCTGATGCTGAACCGGCCGGAGCGACTGAACGCGCTTGATGTGGCCATGCATCTGGCCCTGCGATCCGCGCTCGACGAGGCCGCGGCCGACCCGGCCTGCCGGGCGATCCTCATCACCGGCGCCGGGCGCGGCTTCTGCGCCGGGCAGGATCTGGCGGAAGTGGCGTCCGGCGCGGGCGCGGTCTCCGATCTCGGCGCGCTGCTCGACCGCCACTACAATCCGCTGATCCGCTGCATCCGGGCGCTACCGCTGCCCGTTATCTGCGCGGTGAACGGCATCGCCGCCGGGGCGAGCGCCAACATCGCGCTCGCCTGCGACATCGTGCTGGCGGCGCGCTCGGCGAAGTTCGTGCAGGCATTCGTGAAGATCGGGCTCCTCCCCGATTCCGGCGGCACGTTCTTCCTGTCGCGCCTGATCGGCGAGGCGCGCGCGCGCGCCCTCGCGATGCTGGGCGAGCCGGTTTCCGCCGAGCAGGCGGAAGCGTGGGGCCTGATCTGGAAATGCGTGGACGACGACAGGCTCGCGTCGGAATCCGAAGCGCTTGCCGCTCACCTCGCCGCGCAACCGACGGCGGCGTTGGCGCTGATCAAGCGGGCGTTCGCCGCCGGCGCGCACAACGATCTCGACAGGCAACTCGATCTCGAGCGCGATCTGCAGCGCGAGGCCGGGAGGACCGCGGACTATGCCGAAGGGGTGCGTGCGTTTCTCGAGAAGCGCGCGCCCCGCTTCACGGGCCACTGAGCGTGACTGGCGAGGCCGATCCGGAGACGCTGGCGCGCGCCTGCGCCGACGCCATGTGGAACGAGGACCGCGCGAGCCGGAGCCTCGGCATGGCGATGGAGCGCGTCGCGCCCGGGCACGCCCGGCTCGCGATGAGCGTCACCGAGCACATGGTCAACGGTCACGGCCTCTGCCACGGCGGCTATATGTTCGCGTTGGCCGACTCGGCCTTCGCATTCGCCTGCAACACCTATAACGTGCGCGCGGTGGCGAGCCATTGCGCCATCACGTTCCTGCGCCCGGCGCATTTCGGCGACCGGCTGATCGCGGAAGCAACGGAGCGCTCTCGCGCCGGCCGCGCGGGCATCTACGACGTCGCCGTGCGGCGCGCCGACGGTACGCTGATCGCCGAGTTCCGCGGTCATTCGCGCCTGATGCGCGAGCGTTTCTTCGCGGATGATCCGGGCGAGCGCGGCAGCTGAGCCTGGCGGGGGGAAGCGCGATGTCGGCAGTGCCGGCCTACAAGGTTCCCGCCATGGCGCCGCGGCGGGAGGATCTCGACCCAATCGAGATCGCCTCGCGCGACGAGATCGCCGCCTTGCAGCTGAAGCGCCTCGCCTGGACGCTGGCGCACGCTTACGAGAATGTGCCGCACTATCGCACCGCTTTTGAGACGACGGGCGTGCATCCGTCGGATTTGCACGACCTCCCGGATCTCTCGAAGTTCCCGTTCACCACCAAGGCCGATCTGCGCGCCGGCTATCCATTCGGCATGTTCGCGGTGCCGCGCGAGCGGATCGCGCGCATTCATGCCTCCTCCGGCACCACCGGCAAGCCGACCGTGGTGGGCTACACGAAGCGCGATCTGGATGTCTGGACCGAGGTAGTTGCGCGCTCGATCCGCGCCGCCGGCGGCCGCCCCGGCATGATGCTGCACAACGCCTATGGCTACGGCCTCTTTACCGGCGGGCTTGGCCTCCATTCCGGCGCCGAGCGATTAGGCTGCACGGTCGTTCCGGTCTCCGGCGGCATGACCGAGCGGCAGGTCGCGCTGATCCAGGATTTGAGGCCAGACATCATCACGGTCACGCCGAGCTACATGCTGGCGATCCTCGACGAGTTCCGCCGCCAGGGCGCCGATCCCCTCGCCTCCTCGCTCGCCATCGGCATCTTCGGCGCTGAGCCCTGGACCAAAGCGATGCGCGCCGAGATCGAAGCCGCGTTCGGCATGCATGCCGTCGACATCTACGGGCTTTCCGAAGTGATCGGCCCGGGCGTGGCCAACGAGTGCGTGGAAACGAAGGACGGCCTGCACATCTGGGAGGATCACTTCTACCCCGAGATCGTCGATCCCCGGACCGGCCGCGTGCTGCCGGACGGCGAGACGGGCGAGCTCGTTTTGACCACGCTCAGCAAGGAGGCGATGCCGGTGATCCGCTATCGCACGCGCGATCTGACGCGGCTCTTGCCGGGGACGGCCCGCACCATGCGGCGCATCAAGAAGATCACCGGCCGCTCCGACGACATGATCATCCTGCGCGGCGTCAACCTGTTCCCGACGCAGATCGAGGAGCAGGTGCTGCGCTGCGAGTTGTTTTCCGGCCATTACCAGATCGAGCTCACGCGCGAGGGCAGGCTCGATGCGATGATCGTGCATGCCGAGGCGCGGCCCAATGCAGTCAATGCGGACCTGCTTGAGGCCGAGAGGCAGCTTCTGCTGGGCCATATCAAGAGCATGCTCGGCATTTCCGCCCACGTGGTCGTCGAGCCGGCCGGCGCGATCGAACGCTCGCTCGGCAAGGCCCGGCGCGTCGTCGACCGCAGGCCGGAGGACGACACCGCAGGTTAGGCTTGCGGCACCCCGAACAGCCGCTCCGATGCTAGGCGCGCGCCCTCGCTGAGCGACTTGAGCTTCGCCCACACCACATCCTCGGCGACGCGGCCCATTCCCGCCGAGGTATCGAAGCCACAATCGGTGCCGGCAATGACACGGCGCGGATCGCTGAGCGCGTGCGCAACGCGCGCGATGCGCTCCGCCACAACCTCCGGATGCTCGACGAAATTCGTCAGCGGATCGATGACGCCTGCAACGACGATCTGATCCGCGTCGAGCGGCATCTCCGCGAGGCAGCTTACCTCATGCGCGTGGCGCGGATTGGCGAACGGCAGCACCAGGGCGCCCACGCGCGCCTGACGCAGGATTGGCAGGATTTCCGCAAGCGGAACGTCGCGATCGTGCGGCGCCTCGTAGTTGCCCCAGCAGACGTGCAGGCGGACCCGATCGCGGGGAATGTTGGCGAGCGCCGCGTTAATCGTGGCGACGATCTTCTCGACAAAATCGCGAAAATCGCCGAGCGGCCGATCCTGGAACGAGACGTGACGCTCCAGCGCGAGATCCGGGCAGTCGAGCTGCAGGAGAAAGCCTTCGCCGACAATCGCCTCGTACTCCACCTTGAGCGCCGCGCCCAGCGCGCCGAGATAGGCGTCCTCGGTGTCGTAATACTCGTTCCGTATTGCGGTGGCGACGATGCCGGGCGACGGCGCGGTCAGGAACGCCTCGACGAAGCCGCCTTCGACTTCGCTAAGCACGGCGCCGAATTCGCGGCATTCCGCGTGGACAACGGCGTCATTCACGTAGCGCACGTCGCCGACCGCCTTCGGCGGCGCGAAGTTGCCGACCGCCTCCTTGCCGGCAAGCCGCGCCTCGAATGCACGCTTGAACACCGGATAATGCTCGACGTCGGCGCGCGGCCAACGCTGCCAGCTGCCGCCAAAGCCGCTCATGCGGCGCCGGACGTGCAGGAAGAAGCCTTCCCGCTGCTGCTCCCCATCGTTGCCGATGTCGATGCCGGCCTCGATCTGCTTCGGCACGACCCAGCGCAAGGCTGACTGTGTAACGGCGGCGAGCTCCGCCGGATCAACCGCCTCGCCCAGGTCGCGCCGGACATAGAGCGCCGTCAGCCCCGCCGGCCGCGGCAGGCTCCCCGTATGCGTCGTCAGGATGCGCGCGTCGCTCCGTTGCATTGCCCGCGTAGGTTACTGCCGCGCGTCGGCGGCTTCGCCAACCTTGTCGGTCTGCCATTCATCGAGAATGCGGCGCGCGTTGCCGTGGCTCGGGTCCATGGTTTCATCGTGGCCGGGCTGCTTGGCGGTCAGCTCGATGACGTATCCGTTCGGGTCGCGGAAATAGACCGAATGGATCATGCCGTGATCGGAGACGCCGCGCGCCTCGCGTCCTTCCGCCTTGCCCTTCTCGAAGAACTGCTTGAGCACGTCGTTCTCGACCTCGAGCGCGATGTGCAGGTCGTAGTCGTGCTGCTGCTTGAACTCGAACGGGCGGTCCGGCGCCTCGAAGAAGGCGAGATAAGAGCCGTCGTCAAGCTGGTAGAACGAGTGCAGCACGTCGGTCCGCCGGCCGGTCGTGGATTCCTTGATGCGCAATGCGTGCGCCAGCGGCAGGCCGAGAAACCCCTCGTAGAACTGCCGCGTCTCCTCGGAATCGCGGCAGCGATAGGCGTTGTGGTGAAGCCCCTTGATCACGAAACGCTCTCCTTGTTCGATGTGGGGATGCCGCGCTATCGGCGATCGCGCCGGTTCAGGCAACCGTGACGAACTGCTTGCTCTTCAACGAGTCGGCGAAGCCGCGCGCCACTTCGTAGGTCTTGTCGAAGCCCGGCTGCTGCTTCATGGTGCTGAACCAGCGCGCGACGTTCGGGTACGCCGCGAAGTCGCAGCCGATCAGCTCGCCCGCCTGGAGGATCGCGACGGCGAAATAATCGGCGATGGTGATCTGATCGCCGCCGATGTACTTCTTGTCCGGTCCGATGGTGTGGTCGTTAAGGACCTGCAGCCAGCCACACGCCTTTTCCTTGCCCCAGTTCACCGTCGCGCTCTGTGCCTCGTCGGACGGCCGCTTATGGTGGGGAAAGAGCTGCGGGTAGATGAACCCGTAGCCGTAGTCCCGGTAGAAGTTGGCGTTGAACCAATCCATCACCTCGTTGACGCGGGCGCGCTCCTTGATATCCTTCGGGTAGGCGGGCGAGCCGAACTTCTCCGCCAGGTATTTGAGAATCGCCGAGCTTTCGGTCAGCACGAAACCGTCGTCGTCAAGCACGGGAATCATCTTGTTTGGATTGGTCGAGGTGTAAGGCTCGCGCATATGCTCGCCGCTGAAGATGTCGACCACCTGGAACTCGACCGGCAGGTTGTTGTCGGCGATGAACAGCGCGACCGCCCGGCTCGTGGTGGACGCCGGATGCATGTAGAGCTTCATGGTCGTTCCCCCTCTTGCTGTGCCCGCCCGCTCCGGATAGCGGCTCCGTTGCGCGCGGTTGTTCGTGGCCCATTCGTAGCATGTCCGCCGCGCCCTGACCAAGCCGCGCGCGATAACGTGGCGCAGCGACCGGCCTCAGGCCGACGCGACAGCCGGCCGGCCTTCCCCGTCGGCGCGCCGAACCCGCGGCATCACCTCCTGGCACAGCAGTTGCAGCGACCGCATCACCCGCGCGTGCGGGATCATCCGCCCGCAGTTCATCTCGGCCAGGATGCCGTCGAGGCCGAGTTCCGCCTTGAGGCCGTTGAGGCGCTCGGCCACCGCCTCGGGCGTGCCGACGATGACCTTGTCGCGCAGCACCTCGTCATAGCCGATGGAGAGCAGCCGCTGCCCGCGCTCGGCCCGCTGCTCGATGGCGCGCGCGCCGGCCAGCGAGGCGGATTCCTCGAGCTGCTGGCCAAGGTAGCGGTAGAAGCTCATCACGCTCGCCTCGGGCTCGGCGCGCGCCTGATCGGCCGTCTCGGCCACATAGAGCGGCACGCGCAGGAACACCTCGCCCGCGCCGGGGTGGCCGGCGGCGGCGTAGGCCTCGCGATACGCCCGGATGTTGGGCGCCAACTCGGAAAGCGTGCCGAGGCGGACGGCGCAGAAGATCGGGAACCCGAGCGCCCCGATGCCGGCGAACGTATCGGCGCTGGTGGCGGCGACGCGGAGCGGCGGATGCGGATGCTGATAGGGTTTAGGAACGAGGCATACGTCGCGAAAGCTGTGGTATTTACCAACGTAGGAGAAGCGCGGCTCGGTCCACGCGAGGCGGAGGATCGCCAGCGTCTCGGCGAAGCGCTCGCGGCTTTCGGCGTACGGCACGCCATAGGCTTCGTAGGTGCGCGGGAAGCCGCTGCGCCCGACGCCGAAGATCAGCCGTCCGCGGCTGATGTGATCGACGGTGGCGACTTCCTCGGCGAGGCGCAGCGGATGGCAAAGCGGCAGCACTTGGACGGCGATGCCGATGCGGATGCGGCTGGTGCGGGCGGCGATGGCGCTGGTGACGATGAGCGGCGCCGACAGCACCGACTGGCCGGGAGCGACGTGCAGCTCCGCCAGCCACACGACATCGAGCCCCCAGCGTTCCGCCGCGTCCACCTGCTCGAAGGATTCGGCGAAGGCGGCGGCCTCGCTCTGGCCCTCCGGGCACGGAAACTCGTGGAAGATGCCGAATTCCATCGCCCTCCCCTCTTCCTCACGGGCGGTTGTCAGCCGGATGGCGGCATGGAGCAAGAGCGGGGTTGGCGTGCGCGACCTGAGTCGGTTCGCCGCTTGACCGTCGGTTCGTATAGCCATTATGTATCTACAACTGCCTGGGATGAGGATCGGAACCGCGCCTGGGTTAAGCCTTCTTCAGAGCTTCGAATGGGACGAGGGGAAGCGCGCGGCGAACCTCGCGAAGCACGGCATCGACTTCGAAGACGCGAGGGCGATCTGGTTGGGTCCAGTTGCCCCAGCGGCGATTGAATCGGTGGGTTGAAGAGCGATACGTCGCCATCGGGAAGATGGAGGCGCAAATTATCGCCGTCGTTTGGACGCCGCGGCGCGGCAGGCGGCGGATCATCTCGGCACGGGCGGCAAGGCGTAATGAGCGAGAAAATTACCAGACGTAGCTTGAGCGACTTGCGCAAGGGCAAGACTGATTGGGAGCGCGTCGAGCGGCTCACGGATGCCGAGATCGAGGCCGCCATCGCCGCCGATCCCGACGCAGCGCCCGCCCTCGATGCCGCGTGGTTCGAGCAGGCCGAACTGGTACTGCCCGAACGCAAGCTGCCGGTTTCCCTGCGGGTCGATGCCGATGTCCTGCGCTGGTACAAGCGCCAGGGGCCTGGTTACCAATCGCGCATGAACGCCGTTTTGCGACAATATGCGGTGGCGCACGGAGCCAAGGTCGCCGGGCGCTCGGCACGCGTGCGCGGCGCCGGCGCGGCGGGGAATCAGGCGGGCAGGAAGTGATGCGACGACCATCAGTTGCCTCGCCCCCTTTCTTGCCCTCGCGCGGCCGAGGCGGCGGGACAACACGCAGCTTGACATCGATTAGCCCATTGGTTAATTAATATATGACGCAACCACGCGGCTCTTGCCAGGGTTCACGCCGGTTCGGGATGAGCGCACCCGCCATCGTGCGCCAGCTCTCGGCGCTGAAGCCCAGGGCGGCCCGCGGCAACGGAGGAAAATGACAATGCCGACCGTCGAGATCATCGGCTTTCCGCAATCGACCTATGTGCGCGTCGTGCGCATGGTGTGCGAGGAGAAGGGCATTCCCTACGAACTGACGCCCGCCGCGCCGCACTCGGCGCCGGTGGACGCCATCCATCCGTTCGGCAAGATCCCGGTGATGCGGCACGGGGATGTCGAGCTGTGCGAGTCGAAAGCGATCGCGACCTACCTCGACCGCGTATTCCCCGGCCGCCGCGTCATCCCGGACGATCCGCGCCGTGCGGCCGAGGTCGAGCAATGGGTTTCGCTCGCCAACACGTCGATGGACGGCCCGTGCATCCGCAGCTACGTGCTGGGCTACGTCTTCCCGAAGGGCGCGGACGGCAAGCCGGATCGCGCGGCGATCGACGCGGTGGTGCCGGCGGTCCAGCGCCAGATCGGCATTCTGGACAAGGCGGTGGCAAAGACTGGGCACCTGGTCGACGACCAGTTCACGCTCGCCGACATCAACGTGCTCCCGATACTGTTCTATGTCCGGCGTTTCCCGGAAGGACAGGCGGCGATGGAACAAGCGCGGAACCTTTCCGCCTATTATGACCGGCACGCGGCGCGGCCGAGCTTCCAGAACACGGTGCCGCCGCCGCCGCCGAGCTAGCGCGGGTTCGGTTAGACTGGGAACCAGATGCGCGGGTCAAGCCCGCGCATGACGGGATTGGAAAGGCTTGGACGATCCCAGTCAGATCGAACCCGCTCCAGGCATCCCGCCGGCAATCGGGATTGCTGTCGGCTTCTGACTTGAAAAGACATAGCGAGGACGTGCGATGATCGAGAACCACAAGGTGGTTTCCAGCGACGAGTGGCTCAACGCCCGCCTGCAACTACTCGATAAGGAAAAGGAGTTCACGCGCCTGCGCGACGAGCTGAGCCGGCAGCGTCGCGAGCTTCCCTGGGAGCGCGTGGAGAAGGAATACGTCTTCGACGGCATCGACGGCAAGGAGACGCTGGCGCGGCTTTTCGCCGGGCGAAGTCAGCTGATTGTCCAGCACTTCATGTTCGACCCAACCTGGGACGAGGGCTGCAAGAGCTGCTCCTGGTGGGCGGACAATTTCGAGCGCAACGTCGTCCACCTCAACCACCGCGACGTATCGCTGGTCGCGATCTCGCGAGCGCCCTTGGACAAGATCGAGGCCTTCCGGAAGCGCATGGGATGGACCTTCAAATGGCTCTCGTCGGCGGGCAACGACTTCAACTTCGACTACCATGTTTCGTTCCGGTCGGAGGAGCTTGCGCAAGGTGCCGTTGACTACAATTACCGTCGGAAAGAGACCGGCATGACGGAGCTGCCCGGGATCAGCGTGTTCTATCGGGACCCGGGCGGCGCGGTGTTTCACACCTACTCATGCTATGAGCGCGGCCTGGACATGATGAACGCCGGCTATCACTGCCTCGATCTGGTGCCGAAAGGGCGCAACGAGGATGGGCTTCCGTACGGCATGGCCTGGGTGCGCTATCGCGACGATTACGCAGGTTAGGCCGGCGCGGATTTTCCGTGACTAGGGCCGCCCTTCTCCCGCTCGGACCGGTCCCGCTGATTGTGGCTAAATCCGCTCGCTCAGCGCGATCGCCGCGCGGCAGCCGGCCTTGATGGCGGCGGAGAGCAGGCGATAGCCGGGCGCCTTCTCCGCCTCGTGCGCGAGCGCCGTCTCCCGATGCTCCAGCTCGTCGCGGCGCGCGCGTTCGATCGCGTCGCGGAGATCGGCCTCGTCCGCGTCCAGCCTCGCCGCTTGGCCGGCATAATGCGCGTCGATCGCCTCCTCCACCGCGGCGGTGCAGGCCATGGCGGCGCGCTCGCCCAATGCGGCGGTGGCGGCGCCGAGCACGAAACCGGCGACGTGCCAGAGCGGCAACAGCGCCGTCGGGCGCACGCGGCGCTCGACGATCAGACGCGCGAACATTTCGAGGTGCTGGCGTTCCTGCTGTTGCATGCCGCGGAGCAGCGCCGCTTTGGCGCCACGCCCCAGCACCGCCAACTGCCCGGCATAGATGCGCACGGCGCCGTACTCGCCGGCATGGTCGACGCGGATCATGCGCTCGACCAGTTGGCGCGGCGGCGGATCGCCGGGCAGCCATCTCCGGGTGTTAGCGCTCATCTCGCGCGCCCTCGCGTGCGCCACAGAAAGCCGGCGAGCAATGCGGAAAATGCCAGCGCGTAGATCAGGTTCATCGCCGCCATCGACAGCGGCAAGCCGGGGACCAGGTAGGTCGGCGCATCGCAGGGCTTGGCCGGGCGCGCCGGCATTTCCGCCAGCCGCTCGGCGACGCTGGTTCCACTCAGACGCGGGGCGGCGCATTCGGGCAAGGGGCTCGGCCAGGCGTGCACCTCGACGCCGACGTGCACGACCGCGAGCGCCGCGTCGGCCAGTACCGCAAGCACGACGAGGCCGAGCAGCACGCGCGCGGCGGTCAGCGGCAGGCACGCGGCGACAAGCGCGAGCACGATCGCGATGCGATACGGCCAGCGCTCCAGGAGGCAGAGCGCGCAGGGCACCAGCCCGCCCCAACGCTCCGAAGCGACGGCGATGCCGAGCGCCGCCGCCGACGCCAGCACCGAGATGAGCGAGGCGGCACGGATCGAGGAGCGCGGCATGGGCGCCGATATGGACGGGTTTGCAACCCCCGGCAAGCCGGCGGGAATTGCCCCCGCATCCCGCCCGGCCTAGCGTTCCGGGAGGCCGCCAAAATGGGGGGAGACGAAGCATGCTGCGCCTGTGGGGTCGTGCCAATTCCAGCAACGTGATGAAGGTGATCTGGCTGCTCGAAGAGCTGCGATTGCCCTACGAGCGGATCGACGTGGGCGGCAAGTTCGACAAGACTGATACGCCGGAATACCGCGCCATGAACCCGAACGGGCTGGTGCCGACGCTCGAGGAGGACGGGTTCACGCTCTGGGAGAGCAACGCCATCCTGCGCTATATCTGCTCCGCCTACGCGCCGGACTCGCCGCTTTGGCCACGCGATCTCAGGGCGCGCGCCAATGTCGATCGCTGGATGGACTACCAGCAGACGGCGCTGAACGCGCCGCAGGGCGTGGTGTTCGTCGGCTTGGTGCGCACCCCGCCGGACAAGCGCGATATGGCGGCGATTGCCGCCGCCGCGCAGCAGGTCGGACGCATCTGGTCGATCCTCGACGCCGAGCTGGCCAGGCACTCTTGCGTCGCCGGCGATCGACTGACGCTCGCCGATATGTGCTACGGCCCGCACGTGCATAGGTGGTACGTGATGCCGGTCGAGCGGCCGGACACGCCGCATTTGCGTGCCTGGTACGACCGGCTGCTTGCGCTGCCGATCTATGCCAAACACATTGCAATCGCCCCGACCTGACGGGCCAGGCGGGCGGAGCCGTGGGCGCGGCGGATCGTCGGGGGGTACAGCGCCATGAAGCTTGACCTTAGCCCACTTGCCAACGCGGTTCGGCGGCTGCGCGAGGGGCTCGGCCGCTACGAGCAAGACCCGACGGACGAGCAAATCCGCGACGGGCTGATCCAGAGGTTCGAGTTCACCTACGAGCTGAGCCACAAGATGCTCAGGCGCTATTTCAAGCAGACGGCGGCGTCTCCCGACGATGTCGAGCGCATGCCGTTCGGCGATCTGATTCGAAGCGGAAACGCGCAGGGACTGCTGCGCAACGGCTGGCCGGCTTGGCGCCGCTTTCGCGAATTGCGCGCCCTGACTAGCCATACTTACGATGCCAAGATCGCTCTTGAGGTCGTCGCCGACCTTCCGGCGTTCTTGGAAGAGGCCGAACACCTCTCTGCCGAACTGCAAAGGCGCGTGGCATGACACCGCCGCCATTCATCGACCTGCTTCCGGAACACCGCCGTCTGGTGCTGGCGATCGTTCGCGCCAATCTGCCGCCAGAGACCAAGGCGTGGATATTCGGCTCGCGCGTGACAGGGCGGGCCACGCCGTACTCCGATCTCGATCTCGCGATAGATGCCGGACGGCGTCTGAGCCTTGATGAGCGGGCGATTCTGAACGAGGCGTTTTGCGACAGCGATCTCCCGTATAAGGTCGATCTGGTTGATTGGCGCGGCATCGACGATCAGTTCCGGCACCTGATTGCCGCCGAGCGCGTCGGCTTGGCCGGGGCCACCGACCGCGACGCCGTGATTGGAGTCGAGCCGAGAGGGTTCAAGAATGCGGAATGAGCGGGGCGGGAATCGCTCGATCGACTGGACGAGCACGTCGCGGGCGATCACGCGCTGCCAGCGGCGAAGCTGACCCGGAGGCCGAGGAGGGCGGCGGGCACCCGGCCCCCTAATAGTCTCCCCGTCCCGGCGCACGGCCGATATAGCACGGTTTGCGGGCCTCATCCGTTGGACCGGCCGGTCAGCTTGCCGCCGCGGCGTGGTCGGCCGCGACCGCTTCCTCCTCCCAGTCCTCATGCCAGGTGCGGCGGTCGCGCTCGATCAAGGCGATCGCGGCGGTCGGACCCCAACTGCCGGCGGGATAGAGCCGCGGCGGCTCGGCCGCCTCCGCCCAAGCCTCGAGGATCGGCTCCACCCAGGCCCAGGCCGCCTCCACCTCGTCGCGGCGCATGAACAGCGTCGCGTTGCCGCGCACGGCATCGAGCAGGAGCCGCTCATACGCATCCGGATAGCGGACGCCGAATGCCTGCTCGAAGCTGATGTCGAGCCAGCCGGGCCGCAGCCGAAGCCCGCCCGGGCCAGGGTCCTTCGTCATCAGGTTGAGCCGCATGCCCTCATCCGGTTGCAGCCGCACCACGAGCTTGTTCGCCTGCAGATCGGAGACGTCGCGCGGAAAGATCGAGAACGGAACGGCGCGGAACTGCACCACGATCTCCGAGATCTTGCGCGGCAGCCGCTTGCCGGTGCGCAGATAGAACGGCACGCCGGCCCAGCGCCAGGAGCGCACCTCGGTCTTCACCGCCACGAACGTCTCGGTCCGGCTCGGCGCGCCCAGCTCCGCGACGTAGCTCGGCACCGCGTGTCCGTCCGCAATCCCCTGCACGTACTGGCCGCGCACGGTGAGCGCGCCGATATCGTGCGCCTCGATCGGCTTGAGCGCGCGCAGCACCTTCAGCTTTTCGTCGCGCACCGCGTCGGGATCGAGCGACACGGGCGGCTCCATCGCCAAGAGGCAGAGCAGTTGCAGAAGATGGTTCTGCACCATGTCGCGCAGCGCACCGGATTTGTCGTAATAGCCGGCACGGCCCTCGACGCCGACGGTCTCGGCAACCGTGATCTGGACGTGATCGATCACGTCCGTGTTCCACAGCCGCTCGAAGATGGAGTTGGCGAAGCGCAGCACCATCAGGTTCTGCACCGTCTCCTTGCCGAGAAAGTGGTCGATGCGGAAGGTCTGCCGCTCGCTGAAAATCTGCCCGACCTCATCGTTGATCTCCTTCGCCGAGGCGAGGTCGTGGCCGATCGGCTTCTCCAGCACGACGCGCGATTCCGGGCTCGCCAGGTCAAAGGCGCGCAGATTGCGACAGATCGGGCCGTAGAGGTCGGGCGAGGTTGCGAGGTAGTAGACGCGGACACGCTCCGGCTGTTCGCCGAGCAGCCTGGCGAGCCCTTCCCATCCGGCTCCCGCGGCGCCGTCGAGCGCCACGTAGCTGATCCGTTCGAGGAAGGCGGCGATCGCCGCCTCGCTCAGTTCGGCGGCGCGCACATGCCGGTTGAGCCCCTCGACCACGCGGCGGCGGTACTCTTCGCTCGCAAGCTCGGAGCGGGCCGCCGCAATGATTCGGCTCTCGGGCGGGATCTGATTGTCCCGGAAGCGCCGGTAGAGCGCCGGCATCAGCTTGCGCAGCGTGAGGTCGCCGGTCGCGCCGAAGACCACGCAGTCGAAGGTCGTCACCGGGATGAACTGGGCCATGGGGCAGCCTTTCGATGGCAACCGGGGTCCGGCCGGCGGCGCGGGTGCCCGTTCCGCCGAAAACCGGCGGCGAACATATATAGCTGACCAGGCGCCGGCTCGGCCAAATCGCAAAGCGAGGGGGCAAGGCCGCGCAGGGCGGATGCGCGCGAACCAAGCGCTGCCTTGCGCGTTCAGGTTACGCTGCCTTGCGCGTTCAGGTTAAGAGCATCGATTGGAAAATCAAATGATGAAGCGATGGAAGATACTGGCCGCTTGCCTGGCGATCGGCATGGCCACCGCGACGTGGAATGCGGCGCCAGCCAGGGCCGAGGACCCGGCCAAAGCGCAGATGCAGCAGGCCAGACGGGCCCAGGATGCACAAATCAAGGCGCAACGTGAGGCGGCTCGGCAACAGGAACGCAATCATTCAGACGCCCGCGTTGAGGCGCGCCGCGGCGCGTTGCCGGCGCCGGGAAATCCCGGGTGCTTCCACGGCGTGGGGCTCTTCGGCGGCGGTTGCTGAGCTCTGAGGGCGCGCTGACACCTGATTTCCGCCGGGTTGCCCGCTCGGCGAGCTGGGGACGGGAGAGCCGCCGGGGCGAGAAGCGGGCCGCTGGTGCCAGGCCCTTGTTCCGCCGCCCCGCGCCGCTCAGGTGGGTCGGCAGGACTGGGCGCGCAGGGTTATGGGCGCCGACGGGAACAGCAAGCCGGTTACGATGAAATTGAACGGGAGCTGGACCGTGACCCGCATTCCGGACACTTGGCCGCTGCACGTGGTTCTCTGATAGGAAACCGCATTGGTCGGGATGGCGATGCTTACCGCAGCGGACATGTAGGCGGCCGTATCGGCCGTGTTGTCGCAGACGCTGGCGCTGAGGACGACCAGGCATCGCGCCGCCGCTTCGGCGGCGTACTGCACGGCGTTCATCGTCCATAAGACCCGTCCGTACTCCATGCTCGCGAAGAGCATCGTCAAGAAGACCGGCAGCAGCATCGCGACCTCGACGGCGAGAACGCCGTGTCGGCCGAGCGACGCCAAGCCTGCGCGGCGTGGGCGAAACCCGGGCGAGCCGGTGCATGACTGCTCGATAGTCACTGCGTGCGGGCAATCTCGGTGGCCGTGATAGCCGTCGGGAACGACAAGCCCGGGTAGCCGAACAGCGGTCTGAAGGCGGCTTGGGCGCTCACCGTCACGTACGTGCCAGCGGTGTCGCTGTTGGCGCTGCACGACGAGCCGCAGGTGGCAGACGTCAGCCCGGTCGTGGGATCGAGGCAGCCGCAACTCACCGCCGGCGCCGGCGAGGCCGCGACGGAAAGCCTGGTCGCGCCGGTGACGGCTGACTGGATGTTGGTGCTATTTTGTCCATTGTTCCAGCCATGGAGCACCGCATATTCCGCTCCCGCGCGCGCCGCGTTCTGCACCTGCAGCCTGGTCCAGATGGCGTAGCCATAATCCGCCAGGCCGATGGCGAGCATGATCAGCATCGGAGCGAGCAAGGCAAATTCGACGACGGCCACCGCCTCATCGGTGAGACCCGAGCATTCCTGCCCCGACCGGAAGCCGCGACGCGCGGCCGAGATGACGGGCCTGACGAGTTGCATGCGGGAGTGCACGGACCGACCTCTATTTTCATTCGAGCAGGGAAATTACGCTGCTGCTGTAGGCATCCAGCACGCCGGTTCCGGCACAGTTATGGTTGAAATTTGCCGATCCCGTCAAGCTGATGTTGTAAGCCACAAGCTGGTTGCAAGTCGGAGTGGCAGTAGCCGATCCGGAATAATCGAGTGTATGATCGGGAAGATAGATCGCTCCCGTGAGGATCTGCTGACCGCCACCGGTGATTCTGTCCGTGCTGGCAGGCAATCTGCCATCGGCCCAGAAAATGATGCCGGCCGTAGACCCGCTCGTCGGAGCGCTCAGCGTGATCGTGGCTGAGCCGCTGATGGTGAACGCGCCGTTGTCGCCCGCCACTCCGGACAGCGCGGTGATGACGATGGTCACTCCGCTGCCGGTGAGGTTGCCCGACCCCTGCACCGTAAAATTGGCGCTTCCTCCGCCGCCATCGACGATGTAGACGCCGGGATCGAGTGAGACCGTCCCGCTCACGTCCACGTTGCCGCCGCAGAACACGTGGACGCCGGTCGCATTCGTGATATGGCCGGCCAAGCTGGTGGTCGTGTCGCAGCCGGCCAGGGTATAGGCCGGGATGGACCGCGTGTTGGCGTATGGGTCGAGGCTGACCGGCAGATTGGTCTCGAGGTTGGATGCATTCAGGGTCGCGTTGCCTGACGTCGTGTAGCTGCCGGACAGATCGACATTCGGTGCAGTGACCTGCGCGCTCCCCGAGAGCGTCAGGCCGAAGCTGCTCTTGGAATCGTCCATCAGCGCGCATGAGGAATTGACGTTGACGGCGCCTGATCCGGTTACGTCGATCGCGCCATGGCTCGAATCCGGCGTCGATTGATTGAGCGCCAGAAGGCAGGTCGGATTGGTGCTTGGCGCGGCCACGCCGCGTGCGGAAATCTGCGGCGGACTATTGCGGAAGAGCGCGCCACTGAAAAATACGGTGGCCGGTTGCCTGATGATGACCTCGATGGCTTGCGGAAGGCCTTGGTAGCTCCCGGATAGAGGAGGCCGGTTAACCTGCACGGTCGTCCCGCCGCCCGTTGCGAAGCCGTTGATCGTGGCCATGCCCTGGGCGACCGACGTGAGGTTTACGTTCGCATTCTTGAGGTATGCGAGCGACGCCCCGAAGGCGGCAAGATCGGCTGCTCCCTGCATGCTGAGGCGCTTGGCGTGCCAACTCGAAACGTCGATCGCGAGCGCCGCGAACAACACCAGGATCGGCAGCAGGAGGGCTGCGACCACGGCGACGGTACCGCGCCGGTTGCTCCGAAGCCGGCGCGGCGCGTGCTTTCCAGGACTGTCGCGATGGCGGATGTCGTCCATCTCCAATGCGTCACCGTATCGACGCCACCCGGCAGTTTGCCCCTCTTCGGTTTACGATTTGCTAATCCGGCGGATGCGATGGGCAAATTGCGTGCGCTTCGGCACGCCGGTGCATGCCGAGGCACCGGCGACATCGGTTCAGGCGAACCGGCCCGACCGGGGGAAGCCGCTCGGCGGCAGCCGCCCCGCTTGGCCGCGCTCGCCGAGCCAGCCGCCAAGCGCGCGCTCGGTGCGCACTCGCTCGCCTAGCCGCCAGGTGAGGCCCTCGCGCAACCAAAACACCTTGGCGTCGGCAAGGCCGCCATCCCGATAGCGCTGGAGGATCACGCCGGCGCCGCGCGGCAGTTCGGGCACCTGATCGAGCGGAAAGATCAGGAGCTTGCGGTTCGCTCCGATCATCGCGATGTGATCGCCCTCGGCGGGCGTGCAGACGGATGCCTCCTCGCCGGGCCGGAGGTTGAGCACCTGCTTGCCGGTGCGCCGCTCCGCCAGAAGGTCGTCGGCGCCGACGATGAAGCCGCGACCGGCCGAGGAAGCCACGAGATACCGCGCCCCTTCGCGCCAGAGGAACAGCGCCGTCACGTCGTCCTCGTTCGAGAGCTCGGCGATGAGTCGCACCGGCTGTCCGTCGCCGCGGCCGCGCGGAAGCTCCGCCGCCTTCAGCGTGTAGGCGCGGCCGTTGGTGCCGAACAGCGAGAGCCGGTCGGTGGTCTCGCACGCGACTAGCGCGCGCAGCCGGTCGCCTTCCTTGAACTTGAGCTCCGAGGTATCCGAGAGATGCCCTCGCACCGCCCTGACCCAGCCCTTCTCCGAGAGGATGACGGTGATCGCCTCGCGCTCGACATAGGCCTCGCTCGCCGCCTCCAACGGTGCCGGCGCGCTCGCGAGCAGCGTGCGCCGCGCGCCCAGCGCGCCGCCGCCGAACTTCGCGCGGGTCTCCTCCAGCTCCTCCCCGATGCGCTGCCAGCGCAGCGTTTCGTCCTTGAGCAAGGCCGTGAGCTCGCGCCGTTCCTTCGAAAGCGCCTTGTGCTCCTTGCGGATCTCCAGCTCCTCCAGCTTGCGCAAGGAGCGGAGGCGCATGTTCAGGATCGCTTCGGCCTGCAGGTCGGAAAGCTCGAAACGCTGCATCAGCCGGGGCTTGGGCTCGTCCGCCTCCCGGATGATGCGGATGACCTCGTCCAGGTTCAGATAGACGGACAGATAGCCGTCCAGGATTTCCAGCCGCCGCTCGATCGCCGCCAGGCGATGGCGGGAACGGCGGGTAAGCACGTCGTGCCGGTGATCGAGCCAGGCGCGCAACACGTCGCGCAAGCCCATGACGCGCGGCGTCCGCGTCGCGTCCAGCACGTTCATGTTGAGCGGGAAGCGGCTCTCGAGCGCGGTGGCGCGGAACAGCGTCTGCATCAGCACTTCCGGCTCGACGCCGCGCGACTTCGGCTCGAGCACCAAGCGCACTTGCTCGGTGCTCTCGTCGCGCACATCGGCGAGGAGCGGCAGCTTGCGCTCCTCGAGAAGCTGCGCAATCTGCTCGATGAGGCGCGCCTTGGCGACCTGATACGGGACTTGCGTGACGACGACCTGCCACGTGCCGTGCTTGCCGCGCTCGACTTCCCACCTGGCACGCAGGCGGAAGCTGCCACGGCCGGTTTCGTAGGCCGAAAGGATAGCCTCCGCGTCCTCCGCGACGATGCCGCCCGTCGGGAAGTCGGGTCCCGGCATGCGGCGCAAGAGATCGGCGACGGTCGCGTCGGGGTGGTGCACCAGATGCAGCGCGGCGGCGCAGATCTCGCCCGCGTTGTGCGGCGGGATGCTGGTCGCCATGCCGACCGCGATGCCGGCGGCACCGTTGGCGAGGAGATTGGGGAAGGCCGCCGGCAGCACCACCGGCTCCTGCTCCTCCCCGTCATAGGTCGGGCGGAAATCGACCGCGTCGTCCTCGATGCCGGCGAGAAGCGCGCGCGCGACCTCGGTGAGCCGCGCCTCGGTGTAGCGCATGGCGGCGGCGTTATCGCCGTCGATGTTACCGAAATTGCCCTGCCCTTCCACCAGCGGATAGCGGGCGGCGAAATCCTGCGCCAGCCGCACCATGGCGTCGTAGATCGCGGCGTCGCCGTGCGGATGGAACTTGCCCATGACGTCGCCGACGATGCGGGCGCATTTCTTGAAACCGGCCGTCGGGTCGAGCCGCAACTGGTGCATGGCGTAGATCAGCCGCCGGTGCACCGGCTTCAGCCCGTCGCGCACGTCTGGCAGGCTGCGCGACATGATCGTGGAGAGCGCATAGGCGAGGTAGCGCTCGCTCAGCGCGTCGGCGAGGCGCGTGTCCTCGATATGTCCGCTCACGTCGTCAGGCATGCGAGTGGC
>Ga0073928_10004535_pt1 | contig 20457 bp, 15 predicted proteins | sample PaiPotPPA55metaG_FD_76969 | JGI IMG/M metagenome (GOLD analysis project Ga0073928, IMG submission 76969) | Iron sulfur acid spring bacterial and archeal communities from Banff, Canada, to study Microbial Dark Matter (Phase II) - Paint Pots PPA... ...
CTCTGCGGCGTTCGCTGACGTTCATCGGCTGCCGGTCCGCAAATATTTTGCCCAATACGAATCCGGCGGCCAATCCCGCACCGTGTGCGTAGTTGTCCATTCCCATGCGCATGAATCCAAGGGCAAATAGAATCACGACCGAGCTGATCAATCTCGATCGCAGGTCGCGCATTTGGGTGCCGCCGCGCTTCGTAGTGACCGCCAGCATTACGCCGACGAGACCGAGTAATGCGCCGCTTGCTCCCAGCGAAAAGTTGCCGAATCTGGCGCTGACCAGGAAGCCGAACGCGCCCGTGAACACGTAGATGAATAGATACCGCGCCGAGCCGTACAATTCTTCGATCGCTGGCCCAAATTGTAGAAGCGCCATCATGTTGAAACCGATGTGAATCAATCCGCCGTGCAGAAACATCGCGGTGACGACTCTCCACCACTCGTTCATGTAGAAAATCGAGTACGGAAAGCTCGCGCCCAGACGGTACTGCGTCACCCCGCCCAGCCCCCACAGGATGCTTAGCCCTCCTCCTCCGCCCGTTGCGGCAAGCGCCATCCAACTGACGCCCAGCATTATGATGTTCGCGATCAACAGTACCGTGGTCACCGGAGATTCATGCTCGCCGAAGACTCCTGAAAATGTCTTGCTAAACGCCGCCAGAGAAAAGCGCAGGCTCGTGCCGCAGACGTGGCACCTCGTGGCGCTGATGCCGACGAGAGCTCCGCATGCAGGACAGATTTGCGGCCGCGGCTGGTTGTTTCCGCCTCCGCCGCCGAACAATCCACTCATGCTGCTCTTCCAGCGCTCCAATCGCCGCTGCCATTCATAGGAAAGCGCCAATTCTCCTCCTTGCGACTCACGCACCGCATTCCTATAATACAGAATTCATAGCTTTTTACCCGAAACGAGGAGCCGTGGGCATCAGCATGGACAAATTCGAAGAATTCGGCCGCCGCATCGACGAAGAACTCATCCGTCTCCGCCGCTACATTGACGAGGAGGTCGCGCCCGAAACCGAGAAGCGCACCGCTCAGTTCCTGCGCGAGGTCTCGGAAAAACTCACCCAAGCCGCTTCCAAACTCGAATCTCGCAATTCCGCGCGTGCCGAACGCGATTCGCAGAAACCGCCGTCGCAACCATGATGCGAGCTAACTCGTGACCTACGCACGGGCCTCGCGCCGCACGAGCCCGCTTTGTGTGTTGAATTTTCTGCCGAACGTTGTCTGCTACTTTCTGCTCGTCGTACTCGTTGGTTGCGCTTCGCGCCGCGTTACCGCCGACCGCCAACCTGCTCCATCGCAACCATCCAACGCCTCGCCTGACACAATCGAATTGACCAAACGCTCGACCAATGCAGAACCAGCAGGCCCACCCGCGAAACCGCCTACGTCGCCTGCACCAAAGCGCGGCAAACCATCCCAAAGCCCAGCGCCTGCCGGGTACTTGGAAGAAGGCAATGCCTCCTGGTACGGAGTGCCCTTCAACGGACGGCGTGCCTCAAACGGCGAAATCTACGACATGTACAAATTGACGGCGGCGCACCGCACGCTGCCGTTTGAAACGGTGGTGCGCGTAACGAACCTCAACAACGGCAAATCGACCACGGTGCGCATCACGGATCGCGGACCGTTTGTGGACAATCGCATCATCGATCTTTCGCTCGCCGCGGCGCGCGAGATTGAATCCATTGGGCCGGGCGTTGTACCCGTTCGAGTGGAAGTTCTTACGCCCGGAATTGATCCGACCGGCGGTTTTTTTACGGTACAAGTCGGCGCGTTTCGCGATCAAGCTAACGCGCAGCGGCTGCGTGACCGTTTGAATCTCTCGTATTCGCCGATTTTCATTCAACAGTACGACTCGCCCGACGGGACCTTCTATCGCGTGCGAGTCGGTAAAGTTTCCGGAGAAGATGCCGCGCGGCAATTTGGCGAACAGCTTAGCAACCGCGAGGGCGTTACACCGATTGTTGTGCGGCTTGATGAAGTCACACCTGCAGGAGGGAATTGATGGCCGTTGACTGCTTGTTCTGCAAAATCTCGGCAAAACAAATTCCGTCGAAAATCGTTTACGAAGATCCCGACATTTTCGCGTTCGAGGACATCAGCCCGCAAGCGCCTACGCATATCCTGCTGTGCCCGCGAAAACATTTTGTTTCGCTGGACGACGCGAAGCCGGAAGACCAGGCGGTGATCGGCAAGCTGCACCTCGTCGCAGCGCAACTCGCCCGTGAACGCAACTTGCTTGATGGTTACCGCACGGTCTTCAACAACGGCATTGGCGCCGGCCAGTCCGTGTCTCATCTGCATCTGCATTTGCTCGGCGGGCGGCAATTCCGCTGGCCGCCAGGTTAACGGTTCTCATGTTCCTCTAATGCCACGTCTCACATGTGATGCCAATTGGATGAAAACGAGACGAAATCAAAGCCAGCCGGGCGGCGCGAGGGTTGGTCTTTCGTGGCGTGACGTTCGCTTGATTGTAACGAAGTACGGCGTAACTGTGGCGTCGTTCTTACCTTGACTCTGCGATCAGTTCAATTTCGACGCAGGAGCCCATCGGGATTTGGGCAACGCCGAAGGCGCTTCGCGCGTGTTTGCCGAGGTCTCCGAAGAGTTCACCAAAAAGTTCGGAAGCGCCATTGGCAACGAGATGCTGCTCGGTGAAGGACGGGGCGCTGTTCACCAGAACCATCAACTTCAAGATTCGCGCGATCTTGTTTAGATCTCCGGTTGCCGCATACAGCGTTCCCATCAGCTGGATAGCCACATTTCTTGCCGCTTCTTTTCCCTGAGCGGTGGTGAGATCGGCGCCGAGCTTCCCCGTCCAGGGCTGGCCGTCTTGCTTCGCGATGTGGCCGGAGACGAAGATCAAATTGCCTGTGCGCACAAATGGCAAGAACGCCGCGGCTGGCGGTGTGAGCGCAGGCAGAGAGATTCCCAAGGCATTTAATTTGTCGTAGACAGACATGTCAGTCTCCTTTGATCGATTGGGAGGCAACTTCGACGGAGGAAGACAGCGAGCGCTTTTTTGATGCGGCGCCTGTAGCGAGAGCAAGATCAACGCCAGTGGTATTTCCTCCGCAGATGATAACGCCGATACGTTCGCCAGGCTGCGGTTTGAAGCGGCCGGAGAGGAGGGCCGCGAAAGCGGCGGCTCCGCCAGGTTCTGCTACGATGCGCAGCACTTTCCAGAGGGCCTGCTGGGCTTGCTGAATCGCGTCGTCGGTTACGAGCACCGTACTACTGACAAATTTTTGCGCGATGGGGAACATTAATTCGCCGACTCGCTTTGGAGCCAGGGAGTCCGCGGCGATTCCGCCCGCAGGACTATCGACGGGATGCCCGGCTCGCAGGGCGTTCGTCAGAGTTGGCGCAGCCTCGGGCTCGACGCCGACGATCTTGATGCGATTCGCATACCAGGAGGCGACGCCACCGATGAGGCCCCCACCGCCAACGGCAACGAGCAACGAGTCGAGATCGGGGCACTGCTGCTCGAACTCGAGTCCGATGGAGCCTTGGCCGAGGAGCGTCTCCGGCTGGTCGTAGGCGTGCACGGTTAGCGCGCCAGATTTGGCGGTCCAGTGTTCGCTGGCGGCCAGAGCTTCCGCGTAGCGCTCGCCGGTCACGACAAGTTCGGCTCCGCAGCCGCGAATGCGCTCGATTTTTTCCGGCGAAGCCACGTTGGGAACAAAAATCTTTGCAGGTATGCCGAGCTTCATGGCGGCAAACGCAACGGCCGCGCCGTGGTTGCCGCCGGAAGCTGCGACAACACCGGCTTGCGGAATGGTTCGCAGAAGCAAATTAGCGAACGCGCCGCGCGCTTTGAACGAGCCGGAATGCTGGAGCAGTTCGAGTTTGAAAATGAGGCGAATGGAATCGAAACCAAAGTCGCCGCCATCCGCCTCAATGATTGGCGTGCGGCGAATGTGCGGCCGGATAGTCTTTTCAGTTGCGGCGATTTGTTCGCGATCGATCTGAGTATCGGGCATAGAAATTACCTTCCGAGCTTAGGGCGCGGCCAGCGCAGCGGCCGAATGGCTTTGCACGAAGAGTTTTGCTTACTTGGCCTCATTTCATGTGGTATTATACTTAGGGAGTTGGCTAATTGTCTATATGAATCTCGAACAGGCGCTTGCGGCACTTTCCAGCACAAGGCGGCTGCGGATTCTCGCCTGGCTAAAGAATCCGCGAGGGCACTTCCCGCCGCAGGTTTACGGCGATCTGGTTAAGGATGGGGTCTGCGGTGTGTTTATCGCCAGAAAGATGCGCGTCAGCCAGCCCACGGCCAGCGAGCACATGAAGATATTGCAGCAGGCAGGTTTGGTGCGCGCAAAACGCATCAAACAGTGGACGTTTTATAGACGAGATGAGGCGCGCATCAGAAGAATCAAGAAAATAATCTCTGCCACGATCTAGCGCGGGGCGGAGAAAATCAAGGCGCGACTATATCCTTTAGCTTGCGCTTGACCTGGATCGCGGCGAGACTCGACGCGTCCCAGCCGCCGCCGAGTGCTTTGACGAGCAGAACACTGGTTACCAGGCGCTGGCCTCGAATCACCGCGGATTCCTGCTCGTTGATCAGCAAGCTTTGTTGGGCGGTGACGACATCCAGATAACTGACTAGCCCGCCTCTGTAGCGGTCCAGGGAAAGTTCCAGAGTGCGGCGAGCAGCGTCGACGGCTCGCTGCTGGGTCTCGCGCGCCTGTTCGAGGACCGTGAGTCCGGTCACGTCATCTTGCACTTCCCGAAAGGCAGAGAGCACCGACTGGCGGTAATTCGCGACGCTTACGTCGTAGCCGGATTTTGCAAACTCGACCTGAGCGCGGCGGGCTCCGCCGGTGAAGATGCTTTCGGCCACGTTTGCTCCCAGGGCCCAAAAGGTGCTTGAGACGTTGGCCAGCTTGGCGATATCAGCGGCCTGCCAGCCGCCATTTCCAAACAAATTGAGCGAGGGATAGTACGCCGCTTTTGCGACCCCGATCTGGGCATTCGCGACGGCCATCTCTCGCTCGGCTTGGGCGATGTCTGGGCGCCTCTCGAGCAAATCCGAAGGAAGGCCCAGGTCAATGGCCGGTGGCTCGGCGTTCAGTTCTTTGGTGGGAATGTGGAAGTCCGGCGCGGGTTTCCCGACGAGCACAGCAATGGCATCTTCAAACTGCTTTCGCTGCTGCAATAAAAGCGTGGCTTGGGTGCGCGTGGTCTGAAGGAGGGTTTCTTCCTGGGCGACATCGAGCCCGGAAGCCACGCCACCTTTGTGGCGCGAATCCACAAGCTCCAGACCGCGGCGCAGCGTATCCACGGTGCGGTTCAGAATGCCCAGTTCAGTATCGAGTTGCCTGAGGTTGAAGTAATCGCCAGCCAGCTCCGCGGTGATGACGAGGCGGACATTTTCGAAGTTTGCCGCGCTGGCCTGGTACGATGCTTCCGCCGCTTCGATTGTCCTGCGACGCTGGCCGAACAAATCCACTTCATAGCTGGCGGTGAATGGCAGTGTAAACGTGTTTTGTGTAACCGGTTGCAGGGCGAATGGCGAACCGTTTGAAGGCCGGCTGCCGGAAATCCGCTGGCGCTGGGCGCTGGGCGCGACGCCGAAGGTAGGAAAAAGTGTCGCGACCTGAATTGCAGCTGTAGCGCGCGCCTGATGATAATTTCCGATGGCTACGTGCAGCGTCTGGTTCGCCGTGAGAACATCCTTCTCCAGACTATTAAGTTCATCGTCGTGAAAAACGCTCCACCATTCGCCCTTCGGAGCGGCGTCCTTCGGATCGCTTTGGCGCCAGGGTTCCGAAACGTCCCACTTCGCCGTATTAGGCGCAATGGCGCGCTCGTACTTGGGCCCAACGGTGCATCCGGCGAGAAACAAAACGAACCCGGCTGCGCGCAGAAAAGACAGGAAGTGTTTCTTCTGGGGCATCACCATTACCGCTTTGCTCCGGGCGCTCCGTTCGCATTCGGTGCTTTGGATGGAGTTGCCTGCGCCGGGACACCAGGGGCATCTGCTTGCTGGACTTGTTTGACGCGCACATCTTGGCCTTCGTCAAGCGAGTCCGCGGGATTCAGGACGATCCAGTCGGATGGCTCGAGGCCTTGCAAAACTTCAAGCGTTGTTCCGTAGTCACGCCCGATGGTCAGTTGGCGGAGGTGAGTCTTGTGATTGGCATCCACGACCACGGCGCGCAAACCCTCCGCGCGGAACAGCAAGGCGTTCACCGGCACCTGTACACGAGAAGCTGCAACTTTCACCTGCAAGTGGACCTGCGCATAGCCGCCGGGGAAGAGCTGCGCGGCCTTGTTTGGCACATCCACTTCCGTCAAAAGCGTTCTAGAGTTAGGATCGATAGCTTCCGCGGTGCGCACTACTTTTCCCTGAAAGTTCTGGCCGGGATATTGCGCCAGCTCGAGAAAGGCCCCGAGTCCGCTGCGAACGGACGGCGAGTACATCTCGGGCACGCTGACATAAACGCGAATCGGATCCGTCTGCGCAAGGGTAAACAGCTCCTGTTGGGTTCCGCCATTGCCAGCGTTGATCAGCGTTCCAGTGTCTATGTTGCGTTTGGTAATGACGCCGCTGAAAGGTGCGTAGACGTGTTTGAAGGATTCCAGTTCCTCGAGCCGCCGCACATTCGCTTCCGAAGATTTTACGGTCGCCGCCTTTGCTTCATAGTCGCCTACGGCATTATCGACTTCCTGTTTGGAAACTCCGTCCGTTTTGATCAGGTCCTGATAGCGCGTCGACGTAATTCTGGAAAGATTTGCATTTGCCTGGGTGGTATTCAGATCGGCGCGCGCCTGGGAAAGCTGTTGGTCAACTTCGGGCGTGTCGATGTCCGCCAATAGCTCGCCCTTTGCCACTCGCGTTCCGATATCGTGATACCACTTCTGCAGATACCCGTTCGTGCGGGCGTAGATGGGCGATTCCACATAGGCTTGGAGGGTGCCGGGCAGAACGAGGTCCTCCTGGGCGACTTCCGCGGTGGGATGTATGACCGCTACGGTAGGAATTGCCAGCGCTTCCGTGTTTTCGGCCAGAGCCTGGTATTGCGCGCGGCGCTGGAACACTGTGAATGCGCCCAAGATCACGAGGACAATTACGCCGCCAATCAGAAACTTGAAAAGCCGTGTGCCTTTCTCGGGACGTTGCCCTCCTCGCTCGGGTTCCATCTTTGATCCGCCTTCTTTCATTGTCCGTACTCCGCACTTTCCGCTAGTTCTTTTCCGCCTAGGCTACCGCAAGGGATGGTGATTGGCTACGCTGCTTTCTCCGTTCACGCTTGCCATGAATCATCGAGAAGACGCAGGGAACAAAAAAGAGCGTCGCAAAGGTAGCGAAAATAAGTCCGCCAATCACGGCGCGGCCCAGCGGCGCGTTCTGTTCGCCGCCCTCGCCGAGACCGATGGCCATGGGGATCATCCCGATAATCATGGCAAGGGCGGTCATGAGCACGGGGCGAATGCGCACAAAGCCTGCTTGCAGCGCGGCCTCGCGCGCGGATTTGCCTTCGCTCAATTGCTCGCGAGCAAAGGAAACCATCAAGATGCTGTTTGCGGTCGCCACGCCCATGCACATGATCGCGCCGGTAAGAGAAGGCACACTTAGAGTCGTGTGCGTGAGCAGCAAAATCCAGCAAATACCCGCAAGGGCGCCGGGCAACGCGGTAATAATGATGAAAGGATCCAGCCAAGATTGAAAGTTAACGACGATCAATAAGTACGCCAGAATAATCGCGCCAACCAATCCGTAGGCCAGGCCGCGGAACGACGAGCGCATCGTTTGCACCTGGCCGCGAACTTCAATGTGGCTCCCTCGCGGCAGCTCGCTCTTCACGGAGGCCACACGGTTCAGTACTTCGTCGGAAACAGCGCCCAGATCCCGGCCGTCCACCGCCGCATACACATTAATCATAGGTTGTACGTTGTAGTGAGAAATCTCCGCTTGTCTTGCGGTGGTGGTGATGTCCACAAGATTTCCGATGATTTGCGGCGGAGTGCCTGGCGAAATGCCGGTCACCGGTGTGTTTTCCAGAGCTTGGTAGCTGTCCACGCGGTACTGAGGGGACTGCACCGCCACGTTGTAGCTCACACCGTTTTTGGGATCCAACCAGAATGCCGGGGCGGTCTGGAAGCTCGAGCTGAGAGAAACCAGTAGGTTCTGCGCAACGTCCTTGGCCTGTAAGCCTACGGATTGCGCACGGGTGCGATCGACATTCATGTGGATGGTTGGCTCATCGAGGGCCTGCTGAACGTGGACGTCCACAGCTCCCGGGATATGGCGGATCTCCTTCGCGAGCTTTTCCGCAACCACATAGTTGCCGCGCTGGTTCGCTCCCGTTACCGCCACATCGATGGGAGCCGGCGTGCCGAAATTCAAGATTTGGGTCACGATGTCTGCGGGCTGGAAAAAGAACTGAGTGCCCGGAAATCTTTGCGGCAGTTTTTCGCGGAGTTCGTTAATGTAGGCGCTGGTTGGTTTGCCTCGTTCCTGTTTCAACTGCACCAGAATTTCGGCGTCGGAAGTGCCAAAGGTTCCAGAGTTGCTGTAGCTGAGATTGATGCCGCTGTAAGGTACGCCGATGTTGTCGAGAATGGTTTGCAATTCTTTCGGTGGAATGGTTTCGCGAATGGCGGCGTCAACCTGGTCGGCGAGGCGAGCTGTTTCCTCGATGCGAAGACCGGTGCGCGCGCGGAAATGCAAACGAATTTGCCCCGCGTCGACCTTGGGAAAAAAATCCCTGCCGAGAAGCCCGACCAGGCAGACGGAGAGCACGCAGAACGCGAGAAAACAGGCGCCAAACAATCTCGGCCAGTCCAAGGCTGATGCTAGCCCGCGACGGTAGCCCTCGCGGAATTTTTCGAAGCCGTGCTCGAATTTCTGTTGATAGCGGCGGAAGAAGCCCTGTTTTTCACCAATATGATCTTCGGGCTTGTATTCGTCCGCGCTGCTCAGGAGGTACATTGCCATTGTTGGGACAATGGTTCTGGACCACGCGTAGGAAGCCAGCATGGCGAAGCTGACGGCTTCGGCCAGCGGCACGAAGAGAAATTTCGCGACGCCCGAAAGAAAAAACATGGGGAGGAAGACGATGCAAATGCACAGCGTGGAAACGAAAGCGGGAACGGCGATCTGCTGAGCGCCATCGAGAATGGCCTGGACCGTTTCCTTTCCCATGGCCAGGTTGCGATTGATGTTTTCGATTTCCACGGTAGCGTCGTCCACCAAGATGCCGACGGCCAGCGCCAGACCCCCCAGGGTCATAATGTTGATGGTTTCTCCGAGTGCACTGAGCATGAGAATGCTCGCGAGAATTGAGAGCGGAATAGAAACCGCAATGATCAGTGTGCTCTTCCAGTTTCCGAGGAAGATCAAAATCATGACCGCAGTCAGGCACGCGGCGATCAAAGCCTCGCGCAAGACACCTTGAATGGAGGCGCGCACGAACAAGGATTGGTCGAAGAACGTCGAGACACGGAGGCCTTCCGGCATTGCGGACGCATAGTCCTGCAAGACTTGCTTCACGCGGTCGACGATATCCAGGGTCGAAGCGCCGCCGGTCTTATAAGTGCTCATCAGGGCGCCGCGCTGTCCGTTCACGCGAACGATATTGGTTTGCGGACTGAATCCATCGCGAATATGAGCGACGTCCTTCATATAAATCGTTGCGCCATTGACAGTTTTTATAGGCAGACCGTTCAGACCCTCAATAGTCAGGGGGCTCCCGTTCATCTCCACAAGATACTCGAGCGACCCGAGCTTCACGGTCCCGGTAGGCAGAATCAGATTCTGCGCATTGATGGCGTTGACGATGTCCACGGACGAAAGCCCTTTGGACTGCAGCGCGGCGGAATCAATATCCACGGAGACGACGCGCTGTTTTCCCCCGTAGGGAAAGGGAAGCGACGCGCCTTGCACCGTGGCAAGCTGAGTGCGAAGAAAATTATTGCCAAAGTCGAACAGCTGCTGTTCGCTCATGCTATCGCTGGTCAACCCGATTTGAATGACCGGGACGGTCGATGCGGAAAAAATGCTCACGAGTGGAGGGGTGGTGCCGGGCGGCATAGTCCTCAAAATAGTTTGAACAATGGCGGTGGTCTGGGCCAAGGCTACTTGAACATTGGCATGCGGCTGGAAGTAGATTTTGACGATAGCAACGCCGTTGATGGATTGCGATTCGATGTGCTCGACATCGTTCACCAGCGTCGTGACGGCCCGCTCCGAGTTGCTCGTGATGCGCTGCTCCATCTCCTGGGGCTCAAGTCCCTGGTAGTTCCAGACCAGGCTGATCACCGGGATGTTGATATCAGGGAAAATGTCCGTCGGCGTCCGCAGGAGCACCACCGGCGTCAATAAGACTATGACGAGAGCGAGGACCACAAAGGTGTAGGGTCTCGAGAGCGCTAATCGGACAATCCACATAGAACTTCGACTTTTCCTTTAGAGGGCTATTCCCCTAGCCATGCAATTTAAAACGGTTCTTCCGTCAATGTGCTCTAGTCTTAGATTCCCGAAGTCAATTGTTTGGGTACGCCTAATGACTCGGCACGATATATCGTCTTCTCAGATAATGGCAGCCAAATTGTCCCGGATCCTGTCATTTCCTGATCTGGCTCCGCCGACTATTCGGGATTCCCGGCGTGACCTGGGCCGCGGCCAAACCGTTATGGATCATGGTGTTAGCGGATGGATGGGGCCGCGTATGTTTCATCTTATCTCCTTTTTTGATGCCCTCGATTTAGCCCGGTCACATTTTAACTCTACGCCAATTTGGAATGCGGCTTCCAGAACCTATGAAATGAATTGATGCGATGAATTAATGCGTCTTTCCGGTATAGTCTTTCGTCATTAGAATTGCCGCGTCTAACCAACCGCGAAGGCTTATTTGCCGCCTGCCAAAAAGGAGCTGACCCAGTGCTTTCCATTCGCAACCTTGCCAAGACCTATTCGGGGGGCGTCCGTGCCCTGCGCGGCGTCTCGCTGGACATCCCGCCCGGTATGTTTGGACTCATTGGCCCGAACGGAGCCGGCAAGTCCACCTTCATGAAGATTTTGGCGACGTTGCTGGACCCGGATACCGGCACCGCCACGCTTGACGGGCTAGACCTCATCACCAATAAGGATGAGACCCGGCGACTGCTAGGGTATCTTCCGCAGGAATTCGGCGTCTATCCGAAAATGTCCGCGATAGACATGTTGAACCATCTGGCGGTCATGAAGGGGATAACGAAGAGCGGGGAGCGGAAAGAGATTGTCGAGGGATTGCTACAACAGACGAACCTGTGGGATGTGCGTAAGAAAGCGCTGGGCGGGTATTCGGGCGGAATGAAACAGCGGTTCGGGATTGCGCAGGCGCTGTTGGCGAATCCGAAGCTGATTATTGTTGATGAGCCGACGGCCGGACTCGATCCGGCAGAGCGAAACCGGTTTTTGAATTTGCTGAGCTCGATTGGGCGAAATGTAGTTGTGATTCTCTCGACCCACATCGTGGCGGATGTGCGCGAACTGTGTTCGCGCATGGCGATCATCAGCAGCGGGGAACTAATTCTGGAGGGCGTGCCGACGCAGGCCATCGAAGCGGTAAAAGGACGCGTGTGGAGCAAGGTGGTTCCGACTGACGGGGAACGAGAGGCGATTGAGAAAGCATATCCGATGATTTCGATGCATCGCGTGGGAGGACTGAACGAGGTGCGCGTGTATTCAGAGACGCCACTGAGTGACGGGTTCCTTCCCGTGGAGGCCGATTTGGAAGATGTGTATTTTCGCGAATTGTCGCGGCATCGGCCAAATTGAGGGGGAGAGCGCGCAATGTTCAAGGACTTCTTTCTTTTCGAACTGAAGCTTCGATTTAAAAGCGTATCTACATATATTTACTTCTTGCTGGCCGCGCTCCTCCCGTTCTTTTCCATCGCTGCGCGCGATTTTGGACCGGTAGGAAGCGGCAAGGTGTTCTTGAACAGCCCCTACGCATTCCTGCTCATCACAACCCAGGTGTTGGCCTTCGGCTCGATACTGGTCGCCGCGATTTTCGGCCCCCCGATCCTGCGCGATTTTAATGGTGACACGTATCAGCTGATTTTCACCAAGCCAATCTCCAAATTTGGTTACTTGGTAGGGAGATGGGCCGGTTCCATGGTGACCGCCATTTTTGTTTTTTCAGGAATCGCCGTCGGCACGGCTCTCGGCACGCTGATGCCGTGGGCGGACAAGCTGCGGATCGCGCCCAACGATTTTGGGATGTACTTCCGGATTTACGCTTCCATTGGGATCGTGCAGATTTTCTTTCTCGGGAGTTTGTTTTTTTGTGTCGCGGCGCTCACGCGGAATATCGTGGTGGTTTATTTACAGGGCGTAGCGCTCTTCGCGTTTTACCTCATTGAACTGGTCGTTGTCATCGCGTCAAACAAGCTGGAGCGCGCTTGGGCGTCCATCATCGATCCGTTTGGGCTGATTATGGTGCAGAGCCTTACCCGTTACTGGACGGTGGTGGAAAGAAATGCGCTCGTTCCGCACTGGACAGGCGTTTTTCTCTATAACCGGCTGGTTTGGCTGAGTGTTGGTGCGCTAGCTTTGCTTGCGGCATACGCGCTGTTCCCCATGTCCGCCGAAGTGTTGGGTTCGCGGCGATCCACCAAGAAGGCGGAGGAAGCGAGAGCAGGCGAGGAAGACGAGAAGAAGGCGCCTCGCCGGGTAGCGGCCAACCTTCCTTCCGTGACACAGATTTTTGACGGTGCGACGACGTGGAAACAACTGTTCTCCATGACGCGGATGCGGTTTTTCAATATCGTGCGCGAAATTCCCTTCTGGGCGATCACCTTGATCATGCTCGTATTCGTGCTGATCAGCGGGCATTTCGCCGGAAACAACAACGGCGTTGAAGTCTGGCCCGTCACGTTTTTGATGGTGTTAGTGGTTTCGGGGCAGTCTGGCCTGTTCCTCTACATTATCGGCGCGTTATACGCAGGCGAAGTGATCTGGCGAGAGCGGGACGTTCGGTTTGAGCAAATCCATGACTCATTGCCTTTGCGCGACTGGACTGATTTCGTCAGCAAGTTTTTGGCGTTGGCTATGGTGGAGACTGTTTTGGCCTCCGTGGTGCTGGTATGCGGCGTGCTTTCGCAGGCAATGACTGGGTTTTTCCGGTTTGAGCTGGGCCACTATGCAAAAGAGATCTACCTTATTTACTTGCCACAATTGCTGATGGTCGTTCTGCTCGCTTTGTTTCTGCAGACGGTGTTAGGAAATAAGTTTGTGGCACACGCCGTCGTGGTCGGGTTCTTCATTTTGATTCCAATTCTCTACGCGTGGGGAATTGAGAAGCGGATGTATTTGTATGCGGAGATTACGCCCTACACCTACTCGGACATGAACGGATAGGGGCATTTTGTGAAAGCGCTACTTTGGGTGGACGGCCTACTGGATGTGCGTCGGAGGATTGTTGGGAGTGCTCGCTGTTGCGTTCGGGAGGCGCGGCACCGAGCAGTCGTTTGGCGCGCGCTTGAAAAAGGCGGGGCCGCGGATGAGACGCTTGCTCCCTGCGGCGGCAGCGTTTCTGCTTTTGGCGGGAACGTGCGGGACAGTATTCTTTTACAACACTCATGTGCTGAATCAATTCCGCACGGCGCAGCAGAACCGGCATCGCGCCGCGGAGTACGAACAGCTTTACAAGAAGTATGAGCGGCTGCCGCAGCCAAAAGTGACGGCGGTGGACGTTGCAGTAGATATTTTTCCCGAACGGCGGTCGTTCTCGGGAACGGGCAACTACTTGCTTGTGAATCACACGGACAAGCCTATCGACGAAGTGCACATCACGGACAGCAGAGAATCGGTTCAGGAAGTTACGTTTGACCGCGGGTTTAAGCAAACGCTTGCGGATAAAGGCCATTTCTATTCCATCTACAAGCTGGACAAGCCTCTGGAGCCGAATGAAACAATGAAGATGAATTTCCGTGTGGGCTACACCTCGCGGGGATTTAAGGACGGCAACGAACGGCCGGAGTTTGCTTACAACGGGACATTTTTTGACCGGGACTATTTTCCAACTATTGGGTACAACCAAAACAACGAGATCGATGATCCGGTACGCAGGCGGGAAGAGAAGTTGCCGCCTCTCGAAGAGATGGCACCTCGGGGCGATCCGTACTACTCCAATATTAATTTGTTCACGACAGACTCCGAGTGGGTGACGTTTCACGCCGTCGTCAGCACCTCGCTGGACCAGATCGCGATTGCGCCTGGCTACCTGAAGCGCGAGTGGACGGAGAATGGGCGCCGCTACTTCGATTACAGCATGGGCGACACGCGCATCAACGATTTCTTCTCGTTTCTTTCCGGGCGTTTCAGTGTGAAGAGCGATCAGTGGAAAAACGTGAAGCTCGAAATTTATTATCAGCCAGGCCATGAATTCAACCTGGACAAGATGATGGATTCCACCAAAACTGGCTTGGACTACTACGAAAAGAATTTTGGGAAGTATCAGTTCGATCAATTTCGCGTGCTGGAGTTTCCGCGATACCGGCAGTTCGCCCAGTCTTTCCCCAACACTGTGCCCTATTCCGAAGACATCGGCTTTATCGAGCGCATGAAGAAGCCTGACGATATCGATCTCTTGTATTTAGTCACGGCGCACGAACTGGCGCACCAATGGTGGGGCCACCAGCTGATCGGGAGCCAGACGCAAGGCTCAAACATGATGAGCGAATCGCTGGCCGAATACTCGGCGCTGACCGTGATGTCTAAAAAGTACGGCGAAGACATGCTGCGCAAGGATTTGCGATATGAGCTCGACCGGTATTTGCGGGGGCGCGCGGGAGAGACGCGTCACGAGCCGCCGCTCGTTCTGGTGCAGCGCGAACCGTACGTTTGGTACCAGAAAGGAGCGCTGGTGATGTTCGCGCTGGCGGATTATATCGGCGAGGACAAAGTGAATTTTGCTCTACGCAATTTTTTGGAGAAAAACCGTTATGCGACTGGGCCGTTCCCGGATACACGCGGGTTTGTGGCCGCACTGCGCGAACAAACGCCGCCGGAATTGCAGTATGTGATCACGGATATGTTCGAGTCTATCGTTCTCTACGAAAATCGGGCCGTGTCGGCGACATACGTGGAAACGCCCGACAAGAAGTACAAAGTGACCTTAAAGACCAGCTCGCAGAAGAAGAAGTCGGACGGGTCTGGAAATGAAACTCCTATGACGATTCATGATTTGATCGATATTGGCGTCTTCAGTGGTACGAAAGAACACTTGAAGCGGCTGAATCTGCACAAAGAGTGGATTACGCAGGAGAACGGGACATTTGAATTCGCGGTGGATGAAAAGCCAACCTATGCGGGAATTGATCCGTATAACAAACTGATCGACCGGGACCCGGCGGATAACTTGATTGAGGTGGAGAAGCCATAGCGCGTGGGCGCCCAGCGGCTACTTGTGAGTCATGACGAAGACGCCATCCCAATTTGCGGGTGGTGCAGCGGCGATATATTCCTGGCAGCGTTCCATGTAAACGCGAGCGGGGCCGTCCTTCGGCCACTTATCAAGGAATTCCTGGAAAACGAGCTGCGCGGCTTTCCACTGCCGGTTGCGATAGAGTTCGCGGGCGCGAGCAAACATCTCCACCTGGGAACGCACCGTCTCCGCCGAACCGTCCGCGGCGAAGTCCATCTGCCGCCCCATCAACTGGTAGATTGTTACTGGTTGCAGCTTTCCTTTGACGCGCATCAAATCCAGCTCGCGAAAAACAATTCCATCATTTCTCGCCGCTTGATAGGTCGTCTCGTTGACGATGATGTGCGTTCCGTAGTCCTTGTTCAGACCTTCGAGGCGCGAAGAAAGATTTACCGCGTCGCCGATAGCGGTGTAGCCGCGGCGAAGCGAAGAGCCCATCCTGCCGACGCTGACGACACCGGTGTTGAGGCCGATGCCGATTTCGAGTTTCGGCTTGCCCTCGGCTTCCCACTGCTTTTGCAGTTCACGAACGCGCTGAATCATTTCCAGCGCCGCATTGCACGCCTTTGTGGCGTGGCCGGGCTCTTCGAACGGCGCACCCCAGAAGGCCATCACTGCGTCGCCGATGTATTTGTCGAGTGTGCCGTGATGATGGAAGACAATGCGCGTCATGTCGGAGAGATATTGATTGAGGAAGAGGGCAAGTTCCTGCGCGTCAAGTTTTTCGGAGATGGTGGTGAAGCCGCGAATATCGCTGAACATAACAGTAATGTCGGTTTTTTTTGGGTCAACCAGGCGGGGATCGACGAGAAGGCGGCGGACCACCTCGGGACTGAGGTAGTTGCCGAATTCCGCGCGCACCTTGCGCTTTTCTTTTTCCTCGACAAGCGCGCGATACAGCGAAACCAGCAACACGTTCCCGGTCAGCGTCATCGCGGGAATTGTGAAGTTCAGCCACCATCCGCGCAGAAAAGCCCCATAGTCCACCGCCACAAGCGGGATGAGCAGCGCTGCGCCGAACCACATCCAGCGCGGCTGTACCAGTGCCATCCAGATCCCCAGCGGTATGCCCAAGAACAAAATCGCCAGGAAGTCCCATAGTGCTTGCTGCGCGCCTCGCACAAGAAACTGCTGATGGAGGATGTTGTCGATCACGTTGGCGTGCACTTCCACGCCGGGATAGTCGATTCCGCCGTACGGTGTTGATCGTTGGTCGCCAATTCCAGTTGCCGATGCCCCAACCAAAACAATCTTCCCCTTGAATGTCCCTGGCTCAAATTTTCTGGTCACCACGTCGGCGATAGACTTATACGTATAACTTCCTCGCGGGCCGCGGTAATTAATTTGCATGTGGCCCGTATAATCCGGTTCGATTTTCTGCTTGTCCCCAAAGTTGACGCTTGCCACGCCGATTTGGTTGAAGTTAACGGATAATTGTGTGGTGGGCAATCCAAGATAAAGCCTGACCGCCTGAATCTCCAGCGAACCGAAGATCTGCCAATCATTAATGTCTTTCGACCTTCCAAACGGGAGCACTAGTAACGTCCGACGCAAGACCCCGTCTTGGTCGGGGACAATGTTGAAAAATCCTATGGATGTTTTTTCTGGGTTGTCAGGGTTTGCCAGAGCCGGTATGTTCGCAACTGTCGCCGCAAACAAAGTCCCTTCTTGATCATATTTCCGAACCATTTCCAAGAAGTCTTGTTTCCCCGTGGTGGGATTCATGGCGGTGCGTGTAATCGAATACCAATCGATCAAATCCGCATACTGGTCCAGCGTAGCGTCGTCGATACCAGTTAATTCTTCTTTCTTTAAAAAAAAGCTCCCGAGGACGACGGGTCCAAAGCGATCAATTGCCTTCCCAAATTGCGCGTCGGCATTGTTCTCTGCGACGAGCTGCTGCAACCATGTTTCATATTTGGGGTCGATGGGCTCCCCGTTTTTTTTCCTTGCCTCCAGTTCTCTCCAGATTTTCCTCATCAACTCCACAGTCTGATCCGGCTTATCGAAGGTAATCTCAAACGCCACTACTTTTGCGCCATCCTCGCGCAAGATGTCCAGCATCTTGGCGAAGTGTGTCCTCGAAAACGGCCACTTGCCCAGTACTTCCTGAGATTGCTGGTCGATATCCACGATCACAATGCACGGATCGGCAGGCGTCGCATTCGCGGGCCGGTACCGAAACCTAGTGTCGAGAGAGTCGAATTCCAGACGCTGCAGGAAGACGAAAATCGGCGTGGGTCTTTCGCCTAGGAAAGCAAAGTAATAAATGGTTAGTGCGGCTAACGTAGTGACCAAGCTAATGATGAACGAGACGCGGTGTCGCCACCACGACTGGAGAAGCTCGTAGAGGCCGAAACCGCCCCGCCTCTGCCACCATCCGCCTGACGGAGCCGCCATTTCGGTTCGCGCGCTATTCGCGGAAGACGAAGTTCATGCGCACGCCGCTGACTTCGATGACATCACCATCGTTCAGGCGCGCGGGTCCGGTAATCGGCGCGCCATTCACGGTAGGCATCTTATCGCCGGGGCCGATGTAGTAGCCGTCGTCGCGCTGATTAATCTGAGCCGCCATGGCAGGTTTGAACCAGCCTTTCACTTTTACCGTAGCCATTGCGGATTTGCCGATGACCGTCAGCTTATTCGTAAGCATGTACTCTTTCTGATCGGTTCGTCCGCCAACGACGATGAGCGTGGGAACTTTCAGACGCCCGGACGCAAACTGGACGCGCTCGCCCGTGGCGGCAGCTTGCTGAAGCATTTCGCGCCGTGCCTTGGTGTCCAGAACCATGGTCTCGTTGATGCGCGGGGCACTGGCCTTGCGCCCGGTATCCCAGGGCACAGGAGCGTCGCCGGAAGCGTCAACTTTAATGTGATGTTTGCCGATCCAAATGGAGTCGCCATCGTGAAGCGTGGCGCGCTCGACGCGCAGGTCATTCACAAAGGTGCCATTCAGGCTATCCAGATCTTCAACGACAAGCCGCCCGCCTTCAAAATAAACCCGCGCGTGATAGTTCGAGACGGCCAAATTGTCGACGGGCAAGTCGTTGTCCGGTGAGCGCCCAATGCTCACCGGCCGGCTCCCCACCGGCACCTCCTTCACCGTCTTCTCCTCAAACATCAGGCTGAGCTTCGCCATCTCACGATCCTCCTGCGGCGCCGTTTCCAGCCGCTCTTTTTCGCGCTCCACCAAATAGCCAAGAGAACCACCCTCTTGATTCCGCGCCCACCCGCACGACGATGACGGTGATGTTGTCCACGCCGCCGCGCTCGTTGGCCAATGCAATCAGCTTTTCCGCTGCCTTCGTCGGATCGATCTCCGCTTGCAAGGTGCCTGCAATTTCCGGTTCGGTGACCATGCGCGTCAGGCCATCGCAGCAGAGCATCAAAATGTCTCGCGCAAATAAGGTGTGCTCATCGGTATCTACCTCAATATCCGGCAAAGCTCCCAGCGCGCGGAGCAGGACACTCTGCATTTCGCTTTCTTCCGCTTCCGCCGCTGTCAAAATCCCCCGTCGCACTTGCTCCGCCACCAGGGAGTGATCGCTGGTGAGCTGCTGCAAATTGCCGCTTCTCAGCAAATAGGCCCTTGAGTCTCCCACGTGCGCGATGCTTAATTTCGAGCCATCGATCCGCGCGGCGGTCAGCGTTGCTCCCATTCCATGCTGTTCCGGATGTGCTTCTGCCGACTCATAAATGCTTTTGTTCGCCAAATGTACAGCGTTCGTCAGCCGCCTGGTTTTTTCGCTCCAGGTTGGCTCCGAGAGGCCCAGCTGCGTGGCCCCGGAATCAGACTGTGCATCCATGCAATGCTTAACGATGGTTTCCACGGCAAGCGCGCTGGCCACTTCTCCGTGCGCTTCGCCTCCCATGCCGTCGGCAAGCACAAAAAGATTCAGCGATTCGACAATGCGGAAGCAATCCTCATTATTCGTGCGCACCCGCCCCAAATCGGTGACGCCGCCGCTTACGATCCGCACAAATTCTCCCGTTTCTGCTCGCTGTCTGAACCCGTGCCCACACCCCTACCAGGCCACCCTGTTCTCACGCTAGCAGACCCTTTCCGGCGGCGAAAGGTGCTGACGCTTACTGATTACTCGTTTTTTCGCGCCATATGCCGTCCCGGCACTCCCAGAGGGTACAACTAAAATGGCCATTTGCACCCCTCTTTCTCCGGGCGGCCACCGCTGCGCGCCCACCCCGCACGCTTCCGTGATAATCTGCCCCGCGCCAGCGGCTTTGGGGGTAAAGTCGGCCCAGCGTCCCTCATCATGGCCAAAGCTAAGAAAAGACTGCGCAAGCGAGTGGCTGTTTCGCGGCGCTCCGGCTTGTCCGCGACGCACGCGGGTTGGGAACTCGAAGAACTAAACCGCGTCGGCATCGCACTATCCGAAACTCGGGATGTGGAACGCTTGCTTACGTTGATCCTGCTCAAGGCCCGGGAGATCACCGGAGCCGACGCAGGGTCACTCTATTTGGCGGAGCAAGCCAGCGGCAATCCGAACGACTCATCTCCAAACGTGACGAACGGCGCGGAAACGACGCGGCAGTTGCGCTTCCGGCTGACCCAGAACGACAGCGTGCAGTTTCCTTACGTCGAACACACGCTTCCGCTCACCGAATCTTCGATGGCAGGCTACTGCGCGCTTCATGGCGAAGTGATCGAACTAGCAGACGCCTACCGCATCCCGAAGACGCGGCCCTTCCATTTCAATGCTTCGTTCGATGAACAAGCCGGCTACCGCACGCGTTCTCTGATCACTCTGCCCATGAAAAACGGCAAGGGCGAGGTCCTCGGCGTGCTCCAGTTGATCAACTGCAAGCGCCACCCGCAAGCACGGCTGACGGATGTGAACGCCGTCCGACGCTATGTTCATCCCTTTCCAGAACGCGCTGTCAGGCTAGGATTGTCGCTCGCGTCCCAGGCCGCGGTGGCCTATGAGAATTCTCAGCTCTACCGCGACATCGAAAATCTCTTTGACGGTTTTGTGAACGCCGCTGTGAAAGCCATCGAGCAGCGCGATCCCACCAC
>Ga0073928_10004537_pt1 | contig 20451 bp, 9 predicted proteins | sample PaiPotPPA55metaG_FD_76969 | JGI IMG/M metagenome (GOLD analysis project Ga0073928, IMG submission 76969) | Iron sulfur acid spring bacterial and archeal communities from Banff, Canada, to study Microbial Dark Matter (Phase II) - Paint Pots PPA... ...
GTTTCGCTTGTAGAGCCATGCACCCGCCTGTTCGACGAAAATGCCCGGAATCCCCTCCCCGTGCAGATCGACCAACTGATAATCAGCATCCACGCCCACGGGTAAATTCCGCATCGTGTCCGTAGAGATCTCTTGGACTGCATCCTGCACCACCGCTTGGGAGTATTCGAACTCGACCGGCGGTAAATTGAGTTTGTCGTATCCGCCATTGTTGCGACGGTAGCCTACTTGGGTCACTGCCTTGAGAAAGGTGTAGATGGGTTTCTGAGCATCGCTTGGATTTGCGTCGTCCGAAAAAGTGAAGTCCGTGGATCGGACCAGACAATCGACGCCGATCGATTTCTCGTCCGGAAAGTGATGAAACATCAAAACGCGGTGGCATCGCCGAGTCGTTCGCACCTCAAATCCGGACCGATACACCGAAAAAGGATCCGAACGGTAACTCCAGGCACCTGGATCGCTCGGCTTGGGTAGGTCGGCGTTGTGCTCTCCAAAATCGAAAACGACTTGGAACATCCATCCGGCGTTGGCGATTTGAGTGTTAATTTGCACTTCATCTAGGAATCGAGGGCGATTTGCGGCAGTATCGAGCAGCGGCGTGCGATTTCCGTAGTAAATATGTTTGAGATAGCGATTCGCAGTGCGCCGCATGTTGTCGGGGGAGCCGCGGTTGCGTTCGTTGGCCAAGGTGACGTCGACACCCAGTCCGTCTTCTGCCTTGTAGCGGTACAGAACGGCATTGCCCTTATCGTCGCGTGTTTCGCAGATTAACCAGCTGAATATTCGGGCGGTGTTTTCCGGATCGGCGATCCGCGAGCCCATATCCCGTCCGTAGACGGTGAGAATGTTGTCCTTCGTTATCGAGCGCCAGTGCACATCACGGGCGTCAGCAATAAGAGTCCAGCGCTCGATTCGTGCAAAAAGCCCCTCAATCCGGGGCCGATAGCGGCGCACCCGATAGCCATCGACATCGTCTTCTTGAATCTCGAATTGACCTTTAGCATCGAGAGTCCAAGCCCCGGTTACATCCTGTCGGAACACGGGGACCAAATCTTCGGTCCCGGAGAGAACGAAAACGTCCGAATCTTCCACGTCCGAGTACTGCGGCAAGCCCTTGTCGGTCCTTCGAGTAATGGAAGGAAGGCTCAGTCTCCAGCCAAACCCAAACGGACCGTTACCCGCTCCCGAGTCGTAGGACAGAGCCAATTGCGGACCGAAACCTGAACGACCCGGACTCGTCATGATGGGCACCGACATCGATCCGGTCCCGGTGACCGGGTTTGCCGCAAATTTCTCGCCGATCCCGCGAATTGCGCCGCCACCCTTGGGTAGCGAGAGCTGCGGAGTGTCTACTCGAAAACCACCGGTGGTCGGATCAGCGGCTTGCGCCGCACTGCCGCGATCTTGCTTTGCGGAATCACGATCCATTTAGCCGCCATTCGAAGGTTCGTGTTTCGTAGCTACGATCACCATGTCATTGGCTATCGGCGCCCCCGCCTCAGTTGAATACAAGAGGCGGGCGGACGGAACGATTGCAGACATCATTGACGCCGGCCGCTGCAACTCGTCGTGCAATTCCTCAGGGCTGACGAACACGAGGTCCACATCGACTGCGATATGGGCAAGCCTGCCGCGAACCCCAACGCCGCGACGGTGCCGCGGCAGACGGCTGCGCAGTATGATCAACAGGTCCAAATCGCTGCACGCGTGGGCAGTCCCCAGGGCATACGATCCAAAGACGTAAATTTGTTCGGGTCGACAGGCTTCGACGATTTGCTGCACCATCCAGCGTATGTCGGCGTCCGCCAGCACTGATGATTACCTCTTGATCGCTAACTCGGTGGGAACACGGATAGATTTTTCACTTCGTACTGCAATATCAGGATGAGGTCGTCGACTTCGCCGGCGGCTAGCGAGTGAAAATCCGCCGCTCCTTCCTTCTGCAATTTGAAGCTCCATTTTGGCGTCGGGACGACCGGAGCTGCCCCTAAATCGACTGCGCTCGCAAATTTCAATTCGCCCCAATGTGCACCGGTAAAGGGTGCTTGCACGGTCATGGGAACGTCCGTGCCGTTGGCTGCCTTCGGCGGTGTGACGAAGAGATGGTACGGACCGCTGTCCGACAGTTTGGCAATTGCGTCCAGACCATCGATTTTGATGTCAGCCCCGTAGGTGAAGAACGGAAAGCGTTCCGGCCCGATGTCGAGAGTCAGTATCTGGTCGTTATTGGGACCGGGATTGAGGAACGCGGCCCACGCCGATGGGTATTCGTAACGCACACTGATGAAGCGGAATAAACCCGGTCCCTTGCCTGCGTCCGCATCGCTGATGAGTTTGGAGATATTGGCGGCAACCGCCACCCGGTTGGTCTGCGCCAGCGTCTCACCCCCGTCGCGGGCGGTGTAGCGGAGTTGCAGCACCACGTCGCTGATGGTCGTATAGTCGAACTGTGCGAATACGGGGTTGAGCTGCAATTGCCACGTGCTCTCCTCGATACCGCTTCCCTCGAACGGGTAGTACCGATCATCGCCCGGCCGCAGCTCAAAGCCATTGTCATTGATCCCAGTACTCGTGATGATCGCGTCCACTCCGCCGGGGTCGATACTGACTGTCCCCTGAGTATCCAACGTGGTCTGGTTTTGCATGAGCGTTACGGTCATGGATACGTTTGTGTAGGGCCCGACCACGCATGGCACCGTGACACCAAGCCATTTCGCGCGGCGCATGTACAAGCTCGGGTTTTCCAAATCCCACCACAATTTTGGAATGGTGACGAAGCACTTGCCCTTGGTGCGCAGCTCCACCAGCGCGAACGGATCGTTTGCGAGCAGAGAGAAGCTTGCAAGCAGTTCGCGCTCGCGCACGTTGCGCATTCGATAATCGGCGTTCATGGTCTGCAGATCGACCAAAAGTTGGTCGCCGGCGAGAAGTCCTTTGCGCAAGCTGTCCCAATACCCAAACTGAATGTAGGCCGATGAGCTCAGTCCTAACTCACGCTGGAAGCAACGCTCCGCGCGCTTGGCAATCGCAAAGGCCAGCTGGTAGGCCTGCAGATAGGTCGCGCTGCTCTGCGCGGTCATCCATGTGTAAAGGTCTTGATTGGTGAACTTCGAGTGCAAGTAATCGTCGACGTCGGATGCCGTCTGCGCCAGACTCTGCTGGTTCTGCAATTCAAACGTCGCCATATCTTGACGGATCGATGCCGCCAGGCGCTGCGACGTATTTTGATCGAGATCCGCGGCAGCAATGTCCGCTTGCAGATTCCAATCGTCCATCCGGCGCTGGTAGCCCCCGAGAGTCGCCGTCATGGCGGCGCCGGTGTGCAAAATTGCGGAAGCTACTTTGGCAGCACGCGCAAAGCCGGCGGCGGCGCCACTGACATTCTCCCCGCCGATATTGACGATGAAGACTGGCGAGCCACCAACGCCGGCGGCGCCGGTCGAAATGGTCGGCACTGCGGCCGCGCCTCCAGAAGTGGCTTCCAATATCGTCGCCACTACATCGGTGATGAGTCCTACACCTTGAAGCACCAGGGACGCCGCCTCCAGGGTATTCGTCATGTCGCTGCGCCGCGCCTCGTAGAAGCTGGAGCGCTTTTGCATTGCCACTCGTGCCTTGTCGATCACGGCGACTTCTTGCTGCACCTGGTCGACGGCACGCTGCTTGAGGTTGATGATTGCGGCCTGTAAAGTCTTATCAGCGCTCGAGCGCAATAGCGCAAGCCCTTCTGCGTCGCCCTTCTCGAGAATCGACAGCATCTGAGCGCCGAAGGAGCGCACCTGTTCGCAAACCTCGAGCGCATGGCGGATCATAACTTCGAAGCGATAGGGCGATACCGGCGCACTCATGTCGGACAGGATGCTGCCGAGGTCGACGCCTGCTGCGACCGCGCGCACCAGTGCTCCCGGATCGATTGGCGGCGCAAACAACGCCAGTTGCTGGGTCACGCCCTCGATGTTCATGCAGTGGCGGATCTTGAAAAGCCGATCGCCGACCGTATCCCAGTACTTCATTAGACGGTCGTTAGGCGGTATGCAGAAATACTCCGTCGGAAGCAAAGGCAGCGCCGGTGTATTCGGGTCGACGGGCAGATTGGAGTTGACGGGACCAATGGCGTTTTCTGCCGCGACTACGGCGTTGGCAAATTTATCCAGGCCCGCGGCCTCGAGACTCGCATAGGATTGCGGGACCGGCACTTCGCGAGGTGGCGTGATTTCCGGTTTTGGACCCAGCAACTGAGCCGCCAGCACGTAGTACTGGGTTGCCTCGTTGATAGACTCGCGAGTGTCCTGCCTGAACAGTTGATCGCCCCATGCAATGAGGTTGTCGATATACCCCATCACCACCGCCCGCATATACGCGACCGGGCGGAACACCGCGATGAGGTGCGGATCGAAAGGATTCTTCTGCCATTCGGCCACCTGTTGATCTGCCGTTGAGTCGTTCGAATGGATGAGCTGCATCAATGCCGCGATTTGCTGCTTTTGGACGTCCCCAGTGGACATGGCATGAAACGGCTGGGTAACCCAAAATCGCTGCGGAGCACTCTCATTGCTTGCGGTGGTCGGATTGAAGATGTACTCGAACCAGTGCTTACTTTCTTGGAAGCGTTGATTGGTCGAAAGCCCCAAGGCGATTTCGAAGGCTGTGTGGAAGAAAAGCTCCCAGTTGTAGATCGCGTAGCCCGCATTGGAAACAAAGTCCACCCCCTCGAGCGGTGGCGCCGTGACCCACCCCGACGGGGAGTAGTACGCGGTGAAGTCGAAGGCGGGCGCGGGCGGATCTAACAGAGCCGTCGGGGTCTGCTGCAAAACCGGGTCGAATAGCTGGTCGAGGCCGCCACGATTGAGTTCGTGGATGAACAGCGGCACGAACGCGTGATAGAAAGGATAGAACGTGTAGTACGCACTGGTGACTGCTTGGTGGTAAACCCGCTGCGTGGACGTCGTGGTGAAGTAGCCCGCCTGCGTGTACAGGCTCGGCACCACAAAGTACGTCCGCCGGCTATCTTGAAAGAAGAACGGGAGCTGCGAATCGAATTGCAGTACTTGGTGCGGTATTATGAGTCGGTACCAGTCGGCCTGTGACAAAACCACTTCGCTTTGAAAAAAGCCGTAGTAGTTTTGGTACATGGTGTAGCACGGCGATACTCGAGGCCTTTGACTGCTAAGAGACGTAACGCCGAAATTCGCATCGTCGTGAACGACCGTATCGCCATCAAACTTGCTCGCGGTGGGCGCATCAAATTCAAAGGCCGATGCGGGCGGGGGCAAGGCAGTAATGTTGCGGCCTTCCGGGCCGAAATTGCTCGGATCCCATGCTTCGAAGATGTACGCATCCACTGCGTTGCCGACTCCGCCGAGGACGAAGCGTCCGAGGATTTCGCCCGCATATTCGCCCCCTTCCGAGAAAACGTCGATGACCAGGTTGCTGCCGTCAAAGTGCGATTTCAGCGCTATCCCGTAGGTATTACTCGCGCTTTCTGTCAGCAGCACTTGCGGGGACACCTGCTTTCCCAGCCACTTGCCCTTCTTGAACTCGCTCCAGGCTAGTTGGATCTCAAGATGGGTTTTCGCTGCACTCGCCGGGACCGCACCAGAGTTGAGATCGCCGGGAGTCGACAGCGTCTGATTGACGTTGCCCTTTTCATTCACAAACGCCCAAAACAGATACAGCCTGCGGTTCCAAACCAGCGGCAGCACGTGTTCGCTCAAGATGTCGAGCTTGATCTCGGACCAGGCTGTCCAGTGCGAATGGTCGACCCATTGTCGATAGTAGTACTTCGCGGGTGACCCCTGGCCACGCGCGACGACGTGCAGATAGTCGACGGGTCCGTCGCGCTCGACTTCGGTGTCGTGGAACATTCCTACGACATCCAGCCGCGCGACGGCGTCAAGCTTCTCGAGATAGCTCCGATACGCGTCTTCGGCCGTATCGGCGGTGACCGGACTCTGACGCAGGTCGGTCTCCAAGTCCGCGTAGAAAGGTGATTTGTCGAGGCGCAGCGAAGGCAGGATCCAATTTTCCGGGTACAGGAACACTTCGCGATTCGCCTGCCACAGTCGATACAAGTACATCCACTGCCATTGCAGCCATTCTGCGTCCGCGGGCGGCGCGCTCGGTGGCGAGGTCTCGACCGTCTTGACCGTGATTCCCGATTCCAAATTGAGAAAGCAGCGTTGCACGAAGAGCTGGATTGCCGCATTCGCTTGAACGATTCGCGACGTGACGCCGCAGGCGCACATCTCGACGTCGATGAGATAGTACCCGTAGACGTCGTTTGCATCGGCCCACCGAATCTTCGGCTGCGGCGGATGTGCAAGCATATAGGCGAGGAGCGCGTCGCGCTGCTGCTCGCGCAGCGGATCGCGCAGCGGTTTGGCGATGGTCGGCCATTGATCGACCGAGTACTTTGCCTTGACGTTTCGAATAATGTCGGCCGCTTGGTCCTTGTTGACCGTCGGCCCAATCCAGCCGCTCAGATCGGCGGTGATTCCCAGACGGCGCAGCTCGATGACGCAGGGGATGATCTTGGTCAGTGCGCGCTCGGACTTGAAGTCATCCGGATACGTCAGCCCCAACAGACCCTTGTCTGCGGTATTCGCCTTGTCGCCGGCGATGAGCGTTAGCACGTCTGCGGACCACTGCGTGCGCTTGATGAGCGCAGCGAAGTAATCGGACTTATTCAGCGTTGCGGCGTTGTCGAAGACCGTGGTGAAGATCGTTCCATCGGATGGTAGACGCTTTTTGACGCCGGCCGCATCTGCGAGGCGTCGCCACGCAACAAACAGACCGGCGCTTGCGGACTTCGCGAGCGGCAGTTTGGTGGGATCGAGCCAACCCAGTTTCGCCGCGCCCGCGCCGTTCGTCATTAGCCACTTGGTTTCGTCTGCGGTAAAGCCGAAGCCATTCACGACATTCGAGAACTTATGCGCTGCAACATAGGAGGCGAAGAACTGATAGGGAGCAAAGGCGCCGGATGCCGCTTCGTCGACGGAGATGGGTTGCGTGTCGTCGCCGGTTCGCGGCAAACCCGGTAAGGCCAGCAAATCATCAATCAAGTTCTTCGCGAGGTCTTTGCGCGACGGCAACCACGATGTCGCAAGTTGTGCCGCGGTGGACACAGGGAGTGCGAATTCGACCGCCAGCTGTTGAATGCTGAGCGAGGTGCCGGCCACGCGCGCTTGATATTGCAATATTCCGTTGAGTACATAGTCAAAGCGCGGCTCCCCCGGCTTGAGCGCTGCCGCGGAGCCCGCCAGATTAGTTTTCGCGGCCGCCGCGTCCATGTAAGGCCCGAGTAACGTACCTATATTGGTCGTCTGAACTGCGTCGCTGTCTTTGGATGCTCCCGATAGAATTTGCATGACCTTGGACACGTCGGCGGTAGCCAGCAACAAATTGAGCTGGTGCAGGGTTTGCGAGCCCAACGGATCAGGCGTGGCTGAGAAACCTTGAGCAAGCTTGGCAAGCGCGTTGCGCAGGTTGAAGAAGAAGGTACCGATAGTGATGTTGTCCGGCGCAACACCCGACGAGTCGTCATAGTTGTGACGCAGCAGGTAATCGAGTTGTGCAATTGAGAAGGCCGTTGCGTTGATCTGGTCGAGCGTCTCGGCGAACGTTACCAAACGCTCGGGTGCAGATGCGTCGAAGAGAATACCCGAGGCATCGGCCGCCGCCGGATTAGGACTTAACTGAGCATAGCCGGGCGCAGCGGACTGCTCGATTTCAAGCAGGCCGCGCTCAGGCTGGTGCAAGGATATGAGCCGGACTAAGTCCTTGACCGAAAGATCCGATGCCACCGCCACGGTCGCGTAGCTGAACAGCACGCCGATGTTGGCGAGGGTAAGAGTGTTCGCCGGTAGCTGCGTGATGGCATAGCGCACATCGGCATCGGCCAATGCAAAGGCACTTACCAAGGCGGGAGTGTGGTTATCGAGGGCGTCGACCGCGAGCCCCGTGCTCAGGTCGAACGCGGGATCCGGCGGATTGAGCACGGTCTTGTTTTGAAAGAGATTGTGATACAAGGAGTAGTGCGGTGCGTCCTCGCCGGGCAGTGCAGGCACGTCGCGGGTGTCCAATGCGCTTTGAAACACCGCTGCCGGGTTGCCGCCAATCGTCTTGGCCACTGCGACTCCAAACAGGCCGATGGCATTCACCACCGGAATTTTGAAGCGCTTGGTCGCCCATCGCACGACGGCCAGCTGACGCAGCAGTAGCGCGTTCAGCCCGTCACCGGCAGGAGGGAGCGGCTGCAGCATGCGGATGGCGGCGTCCAGTTCGTAGATGCTCCAGCTTAGGTGCCGCCAGAGCCGCACGAAGCGGTGCAGGCGATCGAACAGGACGCTGTAGGCGGCGGCACTTGACGCGGTTACCAGCATGGTTCCGAGGTCACACGAGTCTGCGGGAGTCGGCGAAAGTACGACGGAGCCGTCTGCATTGAGGTAGGTCGTGTTGAGCAATTGCGAGAGCTGGTCAAAAGTCAGCCCGGAGCGCGCCAGCAAGATGCGCACGTGGCGCAAAATGCCGGTCCACGATGCCTCCGAATAGCTGATCGTGTAATCCGTCGGATCGACTACGGTTTGCGCCCCTTGTTGCAGCCCCCAGTAGTCCCACAGATTATTTGCAGCAGTCGCCAGGATGATCCCGGCCTCGGTCGAGGACAACGCCAGCACCTCAACCGCGAGCGGACTCAGATCGGTCGGCTGATAAGCGGGTTGAGGCGTAAACAGCTTCATGAGCCGTGCCCGATCCACGCTGAGTTGGCCGAGGTAAGTCCTCGCTTCGGCCAATGGCAATTCGAAGGGCAATGCCCAGGGATAGATCGACGAATTGTTCGCTAAGATATTGTAGGCCGACTGATTCACGTGTTCGGGAAACGCGTTAAGCTCGGGCGTGGTCAACGTGGTCTGCAATTTATCCATCGTCTGCCGCACAGCAGGATCGCTGTCGGGATCGCCGGGTGCCACTGCAGCCTCGAGAATCTCATTGACGAGATCGATATAGGGCAGTTCCGTGTTCGTATTGGCGCAGGTGAGAAGGATTTGCGCTATGTCGGGGCGCCGCTTGAGCAGCACGTCCTTGACCGACATCGTCTGATCGTCGACCTTACGCTGACTCAAAAAGTACAGTAGGTCGACCAGATAGGCCGCTGCGCTGAGCACGGACTGACAGTCGCTGCATGCGCATTGATCCAGCGAACCGAACAGCACGGCAAGATTGGGCAGCCCCTGGACGGCCGCAACGGCTTGCGAGGTTTGTTTCTCGTTAGCTATTGCAACCGGAGTGTTGGCCGTGAACTGAGTGTTGACTTGGCTGAACAACGCCAAGGCACGAGCATGGGTCTGACGGGCCTTGCCGAAGATCTCGATCGCCGCGGACGTTCCTATGTCCGGATTGGCGCCAAAACTGGTGACGAAGCGATCGCGGCCCATTCGATAGATTTCATGAGCCGAGCGGATTCCTTGCTCCAACAGCGGTTTAGCTGCCCCGTACGTCGGGGCGATCTTGATCAAACGTTGGCTTACCAGCAAGTCCTCGCGCATCGCCGCGACGTCGACGCCGAGTTTTGTGATCGCTGGCTTGTTATCGTTGAGATATCGATCGATGTTGCTGCTCGGTAGACTGAACGCCGGATTGGCGTCCGCGAATTTTGCGATGGCGGCTTTCTGTTTGAGGGGACTCGCCGGATCATTGGCCAGGCGAGAGACAAAGGCCGTGGTCGGATACGCGCGCGAAAAATTGGTTTCGAGAAGACCGGCGTAATAATCGACGCCCCCGGCGGGATCTTGCTTGCTGATGCCGGTCGGCGCCCCGATCAGGCCGCCGTTGGCTTGTTTTTGCTGCAACAATCCCTTCCAGTTTGCCGCGGTCAACTTCGCCAGATCTCGCGCGCTCTTGATCTTGCCGCCGCTGCGCATGGATACCAATTGAGCAATCAACGGCAGATGCCCTCGCGTCAGTGTGCCGATACTGGTCGCGAACTTAAGGGTGGCGATTTGCGCCGCGGGATACGTCTTATTCGTGGCCAGCGTCTTCCACAGTCTGCTGCGCGACTTCGCCGTCACGAGCAACGGCGCAAAACTTCGTTGCACGTCTGCCGGAACCGCCGCCGCGGTCAAGACGTCGCCTATGCCCGCCTTTCCGGTTCCGAAGGCAATCGTCAGAATGAAGTCCGTCGCGAGCTTGGATAGCTGAGCGAGTTCCTGCTTCGCGTTGGCCTGATAGGCCCCCGAAACCGTGTTTTTAGAGAGCGCCACATCGATCGCTGCCGACCTCGCTGTTTCAGATGCGAGGTAGATACTACGAAGGATGCGATCCGCATTCACATCCAAGTCGGTGGCGTTATTGGCAACCGCAAGAGCGAGCGTCGCACCATCGGGGGGTACGTTGTGACGCAGCAATCCATAGAAGAGGTCGGGCTGCAGCTGGGTTTTCGCCGCCAGACGCGCAGCGATGGATGCAAAGGCAACTGTCGGCCGTGCCAAGCTGGCGGAGCCTGCCACAAAGGAGAGTTGCTGTAGCTTTTCATTCTCGACGATGTCGATCAAACGAACACCGCTCAACGCCTGCGCCGCTGATTTTGTCACCGTCGAGAATTCTGCCGGCCCCGAGCGAGTTGGGCCGCCGAGGCGCAGCGGAATAATTGCGTCGGGCGGCGGGCCGTATAATACGGCGGACGCAAGCAGAGACTTGCCGTTGGGGTCGACGAGTTGAACTTGGATCGCAAGCGATGTATCGGCCAGTGGTGCGGCCGGTCGTACCATCTCGAACGCGGCGATGAACGCCCCAGTGGGTGTCCGCGGCACCGCCGGATAGGTGATGCGATAGCTGCCCAAGGCGTCGGTGGTCGCTTGCCCGAGCGGCTTCGGCCCCGTCACGGTTATTTGGTTGAGCGTGACCTTGCCGCCCACCAGAGGCTCGCCATTCGCGTCGCTGACGGGTCCCTCCACGACATACATTCCCGTCGGCGCGCCGGTGGGCGCGCCCGAGCGCGAGGGCGGCACCTGACTAATCGGCGCTCGGTCGACAATGGCCGCCGATGCTGCGACTTGGGATCGTGCTGAGCCGGATGCTTGCGTGAGCGCCAATATGGCAGCTTGAGTCGGTGAATCGAGTACTCCGTTCACCGTCAATCGATTTTGGCTTTGGAACTCCTGCAGGGCCCGTCGGGTGTCCGGGCCAAAAAACTTCCGGCTGGTCTCAGCGAGCGGCAGCGCGGCACCGCGCGAGGTTAGAAAGGCTTGCAGCTGCGCGACGCTGTCGCCGAAGGCCCCTACCGCCAGCGGTGCATTGGCCATATCAGGTTCCCTCTCAGTCCTGTTTCAAACCATCCGTGTCAGCGTCGGGCCCGCTGCTCTGCTTGCGCCTAGGGTTTCTTTCCTGCGGCAAGGTATTTGAAGTCCAGTCCCACAAAGGCGCGCGGATCGCGAGCGACAAATTGGACCCGCTCGTACGAGCGGAAAAAATACAATCCTTCCTTTGTTTTGGTTGTTGGCTCTGTCGTTGGCTCGCTGCCGCTGTAGATCGTAGTGGGATCGCCCCCGAGCGCGATGAGCAAACCGACGTTCGGGGGCATCGCTCCAGTGCCATAGATCCCCCCGGTCAACACCGGATCCAGTACGGTATATGCGGGCGCACCATTGATGACTCCGCCCCATGTCGCAGCAAAGGCGTCCGTGCCCAAAATCAGCGCCCAGGGTGGGGCCTGCTGCTCGTCGGTCAATGCAGCAATTCCGCTGGAAATCGCAGTCAGTATTTTGCCGCCGGAGTTCGTAGGAGCCGCTGCATCCGGAGCCTCCACTACGATGCCTCCGCGAACCAGGCCTAACAATCCGGTTCCAAGAGAGTCGCTGCCCGATTCGACGCGAACTGTCGCAGGCAAGTGCGGCTTCGGGTTTTTCCCTTGTAAGATAACCATATCTTCCGCAAGCGCCAGATCCTTGGCGGCAAATTTCGACAGGGTCATTGCCGTTGCGCCGGCGGCGTCGGCGTTAACCTGACCGTTGGTCAATGAGAATTCCACGGCTAGTTCCGCGAAAGGCTTCGTGATGCCCTCCGTAATACTCATCTTCTTAGGGTCGAATTCGTCCGCCGAAACGGAGTTAACACCCGGCATCTGCAGCGTGGGAAACACTTTTTGACAGATCCGAATTGCTCCGACGGCCTTGGTCACTCCATCATCGATAGAGGCCCAGACCTGATCATTCCAGAAGCCATCGCGAGTTGAACTGGCCATCTACGTCTCCTTGTTTAAGGCCGCCTGCAATGAATGTCTCAGTCTCTATTCGAAGATCGTGCCTCCGGCAACGCGATCAAATGAAATCGTTCCGCGTCTTGCGAACGGAAAAATCGTGCGTGCTCGCGCAGGTTCAAGGTGTGAATGAATATGGTGCGGGTGCGCGTCAACCATGCGCCGAAAGATCAACTCGAGGGCACGCCGAGAACCACGCTTCAGGCTGTTTCGCCCTGAGGCACGCTCAGTCGAGAAAGTTAGACAAGCCACGTCTTCCTTGAACATGTTGATGTCCCGCGCATCACGCTGCCTATACGCGCCTTATATCAGAGTCGGATTAAAGTTTTGCTTTAATTTTTCGTTGACGTTGCTTTGCATCAATGTGTCGAAAAAGGCGAATGTAAGCCGGATAATCAGCCTGGTGACGAAAAGCGACCGACTTGAGTCACTTCACTCAGCAGAAACAATGAGTTCCGGATACGGATGCAGGGAGTCTGCGTTCGCTTCGCCATCTCTGCGGCGTTGCGTCAATGAAATAAAGCCACTTGTGAACCTACCCAGCCGTCCAGATCCGCAGCGTCGATGCCGTATCCAATGCAACGAAAAATCATTGAGGGTTCGAGTCAGACCCCGAAACTCCAATCCCCACTCAAACGAATCCGCCCCACCAACGGGGTGAACTCGATCGACCCCGGTTCCCCACGCGAGATGCCGAAGAATACGTCACCGGGTTCAGCATGCAGAAGGTAATCCTCCTGCATCGCCCCGCAGTGCGTGCAGTGATTGCCGAAGTAACCGTCCTCGGAAGCCGCCCCGATACCTTTTCTGAAGAACCGCCAACGCTCGAGTTGCGTGGCCAGCGCACTGTCCATGGCCCAGATATTCGACAGAGTGAACTGCGTCATGGGTTCCCCTGTTTCGGAATCCGTGCCGCTGTCGCAGTAAATGCAGATGACCTCGATGCTCTCATGGCATTTCAAGCACGATGCCTGCGCCGAGGCAACAAGCGCCTCATCGGACGCAACGCCGAACTCCGCCTCGCCTTCTTCGTCTCCCAACCATCGTGAAAAATTCGCGGGCGGCATGTCCCTCCGGATATACCAACGCTTCGAATGATCGTCCCAGCAGGCACCCGAGGCTTTGGCCTCAGCGTATTCCTCGGGCGAGACATAAATAAAAATCTGTTCCATGCGTGTTCCTGACACTAATCGTCCAATTTGCGGACCGATGGTGCGGCCTCCGCCGGTGACTGGTGAGTTCGCTGTCGAACAACCGTAGGGTACCTTACAGGGGTCAGCGTCACTCGTATCCAATCCGGAATCGACGCCATTTTGAGGAACCCCTCGAGATCTCGTAGACGCTCGATCTCGGACGCCATGATCGCCGGTTCAATGCTGCGGTGCTCGTTCGTCGTCGTGGACGCCATCCATTCCCCGGGGCGATGAGTCTTTGACCGTGTGGTGTGCACGACTTCCCGCTGACCGATGAGTCTCGAGGCGAATTGCGGCGTCCCGCCTTGCTCGCTGGTGGAGCAACGCAGGATCAGCGAGTTCCCGCAATTCTCGACGATCGTATCCGCGGCGCCCTTGCCGTAGGTGCTCGAGACCTGGGAGATACTGAGAATCTGGTGAGTTTGTGCAGAAATAGGTATTGACTATTCCTGACGCTTGTTCCCAGCCTCTTCGCTACATCAGCCGGGCGTGGTAGCTCCAACGGCGAATCTTCTTGCCAATTACGTTTCCGGCGTCCGGGTGGCGAGGATTAATTCAAAATATTGAATTAATCCGGCTGCCGCACGCCCGCCGGCGCTCCGCGCGCGGCACGAAGCTGGCTTCCCAAACGCACACGCCGCCTTGGGCCGCCTGGAAGGCACCCTCAAGCAAGGCCAGCCGAAGACTGCTGCCGAATACATTCAGGCAACCAGTCGTGTTGGTAAGCATCAAACTTCCCAAATTCTTCCTGGACCTTCAGGAATGCGCGCGCGTTGCGCACAGCAGCCTCTATCTTCATCCAGTTCCGGATGATATCCGGATCAGACAAGAGTCTCAGGATCCGACTTTCTGAATAGCGCCCGACCTTCTGCGGGTCGAAGTTGTCGAACGCACGGCGGTAACCTTCCCGCTTCTTCAGAACTAGGGACCAATTCAGCCCCGCTTGAGCCCCAGAGAGCACTAAGACTTCAAAGTGCTTGCGTTCGCTATGAACAGGGACGCCCCACTCGTGATCGTGATACTCGACCAGAAGCGGATCGTCGGCGTCCGCCCATGCGCACCTTTTATCGTGTGAGGCGGTACTGTGCATATCGAGAGACGCCTGTCTTTCTGCCCTTTGGCCCAATAATATCGACTATCGATAGACGGCGAAAATTGCTCGTCCGCCCTGAGTCGCGGCGTGCGCGACCAATGGCGCACCTCTACGCCTCGGCCTTTGCCGCCTCCTCTATCAGCGCGGCCACGTCTTTAGCGTGTGAGATGTACACGGCATGGCTGCCCGGAAGTTCGATCGTTTCCGACTTGGCTCTGCTCGTCATGAAACGCTCGAGGTCCGGGTTGATCATTCGGTCCTGCTTGGCGACTACGGCAAAGCTGGACTTGTTTGACCAGGCGGCAGCCGTAGCCTTTGCACCAAAGGCTTCCATGGAAATGGGTACTTGAGAGATGGCCATGAAATGGGCAAGCGCCTTAGGGAGATCGGCGGCGAAATCTTCCGGGAAGGACTCGGGCTTCACCTGCAGAAAGCCCCCACCGACAGGGGCAATGCTATTGCTCGCCGGGGGCATCTTACCGTTGAGCTCCGCAGCGCTCTCCCCAACGGCTGGCTGGAAAGCAGCGACATAAACAAGACTCTTCACGGACGCATGTTCGCCCGCCTCAGTAATGACCATGCCACCGTAGCTATGGCCCACCAGCACGCACGGACCCGAGCGATCGAGAATGAACCTAGTGGCGGCGACATCGGCTGCGAACGTCGTCTCAGGAATCTGAGCAACATAGACCGTGTAACCGTCTCGCTCGAGTATGTCCACGACTGGCTTCCATCCCGAGCCGTCAGCGAAGGCACCATGGACCAGGACGATGCTTTTGATCTTCATAGTGACCTCGTTGAACGAGCGGGAAGAGAACAATCGCGCCGATCGCACCGAAAGATCCAAATGACCTGCAATACTGACCGGCAGCGCTCTCTGTGCTTGTAAGTGGCATCGTATGTCGGTCCCATGGGTACGCTATGTCGTAAAAGCCACCATTTCGGTCGCATCTGGCGGCCCTAAGAAATCTCAGAGCCCTGGAATGCGGAAAGGACAAGGCGATCCTGCTGAGCGGCCCAGATTCCGCAGCCGGCGTTCTATGGTTGCGCAGGCAGCTTCCCGCGGAGATCGCGATCAGATCGACACTAGCGGTTGCGAGGCGTTCCGGATTGATTGAGCTGTCTGTCCGTAGGTACGCAGAAAACTCCTGCGCATGCGCTCGCGGTCGCGAAACCCATTGATGCGCGCGATGGTTTCCACGGGCAGTCGTCCCTGCTCGAGCATGAATCGGGCTGATTCCAGTCGCAGGTTCTCAACGGCTTTCGCGGGGGACATGCCAGTCTCCAGCCGGAACACGCGGCTGAATTGCCGAGGGCCCAAGCACGCCGCCTGCGCCAGCTTCTCGACGCTGAGCGGCTTGGAGAGGTTCCGCCTAGCGTACTGAAGTGCGTCTTGAACTCGATCGGACTTGGCGTCCAGCGTCAGAAGAGCGGAGTGCTGGGACTGCCCTCCGGCACGCCGGTGGTGGATCACCATGTTCCGGGCAGCTTCCCGCGCTTTATCGGACCCAAGATCCCGCTCAATCAGCGAGAGCGCCAGATCAATCCCGGCTGTCATACCAGCCGACGTCCAGATGGGACCGTCTTGAACAAATATGCGATCGATTTCGACGCGTGTTTTTGGAAATCGACGCTTAAGCTCATCCCCAAACATCCAGTGAGTGGTCGAACGCCGCCCATCAAGCAACCCCGCCTCGCCCAATATGAATGCCCCCACGCAGACTGCCGCAATGCGGCGCGCCCTGCGGGAACTGTCCCGCAGGAATCGGACGACATCGTCAGGAGGTTTGCGGGTATCCGCGGCGAGCCCACGATCACCGTGTCCAAGGCCGCTTCTTCGGCTCGTTCGGTTTGAACAATCATGCCGAAAGAGTTCACCATGCCTCCGCCGTTCGGCGACACGACGTGCGGCTCGTAATAGGGTTCTGCCAGCATTGCGTTGGCGGCTTCGAATGCCGCCAGTGGGGCAAAGCTGAGATTCGCGAACCCCGGCGAAAGCAACAGACCAACGCGAAGAATAACGACCTCCCGCGCCAGGTGGGCGCCCCGTTTGAGCTATGCCGAGACATCACTCCGGATGCGGCGGAAATGCTACGCGCGCCGGAGTTTTCCCTCAAGAACCGCCCCGGCGTAGGGGACCACCCGCCAAGGTCGCCGGGGAAAACATGGCATTTTGGGTGGTCCGCCGGGGGCTCGGCGGAATAAACCGCTCGCCCAGAGGGTCTTGCTCCTGTTCGGAGGTAATTCCAGCCTTTGGGAAAAAAATGACGCAGCTGGCAATGGCAATTCTCCACAGACTGATACCGGCACTTGCCACTGTGAGTTGTGTAACCCTTCTCTACGGATGCGGTGGCGGCGCTCAGCACACCTACACGGTGAGCGCGAAAGTTTCCGGTCTATCCGGCTCCGGATTGATATTGCAGCTCGGAGGGGATAGTGACGTTGCAGTCATGGCTGACGGCAGTTACACGTTCGCAACACCGCTGGCTTCGGGCACGAGCTACCAGGTTAGCGTGAAGACGCAGCCGTCCTCTCCGCAACAAACATGCAGTGTGGCCAATGGTTCCGGAACAATCAGCGCCGGGAACGTCACGGTCACCATAACGTGCATGACGGTGAGCCATTCCGTTAGTGTCACCGTATCGGGTTTATCGGGCACCGGACTTGCATTGCAACTTAACGGCGGCAACAACCTGCTGATCACGGCAAACGGTACGGTGGCGTTCACAGCCTCCATTGACTCCGGAGCGACTTACGCGGTTTCTGTGGAGACGCAGCCCACGTTACCCACACAGACCTGTTCTGTCACCAATGGCTCGGGAACGATTGGCACCGCCAACGTAAGCGGAGTCGCCGTCACGTGCACAACGCCGACGTCATTAACCACAACCACTCTGTACTCGTTTACTGGCGGCTCTGATGGCGCCGGTCCGAACGGATCTTTAGTCCAAGGCCAGGATGGAAGTCTCTATGGAACCACATCCGGGACTGTCTTTCGAATCACAATCTCTGGCGAAGAAACGACGCTCTACTCCTTCCCCTCCCCCTCAAGTGCCAATTACGTAGGAGGCACCAGCGCGGGTCTCATCCTGGCAAGCGACGGCAATTTCTACGGCACTATGCAAGGCAACGGACTCGGCAACAACATCAGCGGTACCGTGTACCGGATCAGCCCAACCGGCGCGGAGTCAGTGATCTACACGTGGTCAGGAGCGGACGTTGGCGACCTCCCTCTCTTTGGTGGCGTGATTCAAGGTAGCAGCGGCCTTCTATATGGAACCGCCTACGGAACCAGTGTCTTCTCGCTCACTACGACCGGTTCGGGCGAGACGGAGGTTCCCGTAATCCAGTATGGATGTGATGGAGTGAGGTCGTCCCTGGTCCAGGCACATGATGGCAGTCTCTACGGAACGATTATCAGTGCCTGCGGCGGCACGGGCACTGGCTCAATGTTCGGCTCAGTGTTCAAAGCGGTGCCGGGATCGGGAACGGGGGCAGTGGCCACCATCGACATCATCGGAAGTATCCCCGCGGGCAGTTTCACATATGCCCCTTTTCCGTTGATTGAAGGGAAGGACGGCAATCTCTACGGCATCGCCTCCGGCGGAGGGGCTCAGAGCTTCGGCACGGTGTTCAGGATTACCCCTTCAGGCGCTGGCACCGTGCTGTATTCGTTTGGCGCGGTTCCTTCAGACGGCCAAAATCCGTCCGGAGCCTTGGTGCTGGCCAGTGATGGCAACTTCTACGGAACGACCCTCGCGGGCGGAACGCCCCATGCAAACTGCAAGGCCTCGAACGGCTGCGGCACCCTCTACAGAATTACTCCGTCCGGCGCTGAGACGGTGTTGTATTCCTTCGGCACCAACGTGAGTGATGGCATAGGGCCGAGCGGGGCTTTGCTGCAGGCCAGCGACGGAAATTTGTATGGGACTACCACTGCCGGCGGAACGGCGAACGCGGGCACTGTATTCAAGCTGGTACTGGGTACGGCAGCTTAAACGGCAGCGATTGGGCTACCGGACTGACGCAACCAAACATGGCATCGATATCTGGCTTGGGACCAGGTTGGGTTTCGGGCCGACTATTCGGTGTTTTACGGACAATAACACCTAAAATAGGGTAGAATACGGACATTTCGACCCTTCCGAGCACCCGAATGGCCTCCATGGCGGACACGATGCCCGAACTCGTTCTGGTCGCCGAGACCGATGCGGCGACCGCTCGGCGCGCACGCCGGTTGGCGGCACAGGGCACGCTTAAACGATTATACCCGAGCATCTACACCTCGAATGTAGACAGCCCGCTGGAATCGATCGTTCTGCGGCACTGGCAGACGATCATCGGGCATCTGCTACCGGGCGGCGTGATTTCGCATCGTTCGGCATTCGACAGCCGGCCTTACGAGGGCAGCCTCACTATCACCCGCGGCAAGACCCGACGAGACTTGCGATTGCCGGGATTGACGGTGCATATCGTGCCGGGGCCCGGCCCCCGACTTGAACCTCCCGCACCGGATTCGCGCTTCGGCGAGTTGTATCTGGCGAGTGATCCGCGGCGATTCTTGGAAAATCTCACGCGCGGGCGCGGCTGGAGCGATCGAGTGCTGCCGCAGCCAGCCCTCGAGGCGGCGCTCGACCGCATTCTGATGGTCGGCGGTCCGAAGCGCCTAAACCAATTGCGCGATCACGCGCGCGTGATTGCTCCTGCCTTAAGGTACGACGCGCAGTTCAAGCGCCTGAACAGCCTCATCGGCGCCCTGCTTGGTACGCACGAGGCCAAGATCTTGACCGCCAAGCAGGCCCTCGCACGGGCCGCCGGTCGTCCCTACGATCCTCACCGGCTGGAAATTTTCGATGCGCTCTTCACCGCGCTCAATCAAGCCGCGTTGGAAGATATCCAGGATCCCGCGCCCGCCGGCGTCGCGCGCGAGGATTTCGCCTTCTTCGAGGCGTACTTCTCCAACTACATCGAGGGGACGATGTTCGAAGTCGAGGAGGCTGAATCGATCATCTTCGAGGGCAAGATCATCGAGAACCGCAATGAAGACTCGCACGACATCTTGGGCACCTTCCATGCGGCGACGACCGCCCCCTGGCGGGATCGTCCGCCGCAAAGCGCCGATGAGTTTCTCGTTTGGCTGCAAAACGTCAACGCGCTCGTCATGCAGAAGCGGGCGGACAAGAAACCGGGAGAATGGAAAGAAAAAGCCAACCAGGCCGGCAACACTTACTTTGTCGTTCCGGAACTCGTCGTCGGGAGCTTGCGGGAAGGATTCGAGCGGATTCGCGCCCTGCCCCATCCCCTGGCGCAGGCCATCATGATCATGTTCGTGGTTGCCGAAGTGCACCCGTTCACCGACGGAAACGGACGCACGGCGCGGCTCGCCATGAATTGCATGTTGAGCGCGCGCGCGCTGAGCCGAATCATGATTCCGACGGTCTACCGAGAAGACTATCTCCTGCCCCTGAAGGCACTGAGCCACAACCGCATTGCCGAACCGCTCATCAGTGCCTTGAGCCGCGTGCAGCGCTGGTCCGCGGCCTTCGATTATTCGTTGTCGCGAGCGCAATTGCGCGAATCGCTCGCGCGCTCGAATGCATTTCAGGAGGATCTGCGCAGCTACAAATTGCTCTTTCCGCCGGCGAAGCCGGCCGCTTGAGCCGCAAGCTGGCTGAACGGCGGCTGCGCCCCGCTCTCGTCCCGCGTCATCGGTCGAATATTTGACCGATAGCTCGTTGATTCCCGCGGGTTGAGGTAGGGCCATCGTAGTGAACCGCGGCATTGCCTATGCCAAGGTTGGCCAGCAGCAAATCCCTATGAGTGCAAGGCACGCGCAAGCGCCCTTACTTCTGCTTCCGCCTCGCCAATCAAGCCGCGACATTCCTCAATTGACAGGTTGAGCCGCGCCAAGA
>Ga0073928_10004540_pt1 | contig 20442 bp, 24 predicted proteins | sample PaiPotPPA55metaG_FD_76969 | JGI IMG/M metagenome (GOLD analysis project Ga0073928, IMG submission 76969) | Iron sulfur acid spring bacterial and archeal communities from Banff, Canada, to study Microbial Dark Matter (Phase II) - Paint Pots PPA... ...
AGAATAGGCCCGCAATGCGCCAGGACGCCGAGATGCGGCAGGACGGCGGAGCTCGCGAAGGCGCGGAAACGTCGCGTCAGATCGAACCTAGCCGCGGCCAGTTCGGACCATCTACGACGTGGGACCGCTTCAATCAAGCGCGCGGCGACGCACGGTCGGGCGAATTCCAGACCGGTTCCCAAGGCGCGGGCTCAGCTCGGGATATGCGCGGAGGAGAGGCGTCCGAGTCGAATGCGGCCACGCGCGAAGAGCGCGGGTCCTCCGATTCGTGGGGTCGCTTCTCTACCTCGCGAGGCGAATCGTACGGGAACACGCGCAATCCGTACGCAGAGCGTGGATCGACTCCGTCGTACGACCGCGGAGTACCCTCGTACTCGCGCGGATCGTCTGCTTCACCGTACTCGCGCGAATCGTATCCGTCGTACTCGCGCGGATCGTACGATTCACCCTACTCGCGCCAATCCTATCCGTCGTATCAGCGACAGTCGTATCCATCGTACCAGCGACAGTCGTATCCATCGTATTCGCACGGTTCGTACGGATCCGGTCCTTCGTACTCTCGCGGCAACTGGTCACCTCCGCGCTCATCGGGCGGCGGTGGCGGTGGCGGCGGTGGTGGAGGCGGCGGCGGCGAACGCCGCGGAGGCGGAGGGCGACCGCCCCACAGCGGTTAGCCTGCAGCCGAGAGGCTAGTCCGCGTCCGAGGCGCGCCGGTTCACCGCCGTGTCCACACCTGACTCGAGATCAGCCAGTTTCCGCCGGCCTCATGGAAGGTGAATGTCGTCGTTCCGGCCTCGGCGAACGGTTTGCCGTTCGCGATCGCGGAGACCGTCATCGGCTCGACCAAATACGCATCGGTCGGGGTCTGCCTGAACTCGCTAATTCGAATGTTGATCGCCCGTAGATGAGTCATCTTCATCTTCTGGGCGATCGAAGCCACGGCGTGCCACCAGGAGCCTCCCGCGTTAGCTCCGCGCCAAGCGAAGGGTGGGATCTCGTCGACGACGACGGCGTCATCGGTATAAAGCCCCGCAAACCGCGATTCATCGTTTGAATTTGCGGCGTCCATGGCGGCGTTCGCGAGCCGTAAAATCGGCGCCGGCGGCGCGCTCGGGGTTGCGGCGGCAAAGCCCGGCGCGAGCACGAGCGCGAGAAGGGCGGCGATCGTTCGTAATTGCACGGATCCTCCGGAAAGTTAACGGCAATGTTGCCGGCATGCTTCGCGGGCTCACGGCTGGTCCCCTGATGGAGCGCGGATGCGGCCCGCCGCGCGGAGAAGTCGGCCCCGTGGTCGTTCACCTGATCGACGGAACCTACGAACTGTTCCGGCACTTTTACGGTTTGCGCCGTGCGACAGTCGAAAAAAATGCTCGGTTCGGCGCCGCTGCCGGCGTGCTGAACACCGTCTTGCAGACGATCGTCGAGGGTGCCACGCACATCGGAGTTGCCACGGATCACGTCATCGAGTCGTTTCGCAACGAGCTCTGGGATGGATACAAGACCGGCGAGGGCGTCGAGCCGGCGCTCTTCGCCCAATTCGAGCCGCTCGAGGAGGCCTTGCGCACGATGGGTGTCGTGGTATGGGCCATGGTCGATCTCGAGGCCGACGACGCGCTAGCATCCGCGGCTGCGATTGCGTCGCAGGATCCTCGTGTCCAAAACGTTTGCATTTGGTCGCCAGACAAAGATCTCGCGCAGTGCGTGCGCGGAGATCGCGTCGTGCAAGTCGATCGAAGGAGCACAGTCGTCCGCGATGCCGGTAAGGTACGAGCGAAGTTTGGAGTCAACCCCGAGCTCATACCCGACTATCTCGCCCTCGTCGGCGACGCCTCCGACGGCTATCCCGGCATAAAAGGCATCGGAGCGAAAGGAGCGGCGTCTTTGATCGCGCGCTATAACGAAATAGAAGACTTTCCACCCGAAGTGCTGGGCAATCACCGCGAGCGTGCCCTCCTGTTCAAGAGGCTGGCGACCCTTATAACGAATGCGAAGCTTTACGAGAGCGTCGACGAGTTGGAATGGCGCGGACCGACCGACGAATTTTCCTCACTGTGCGAACGCCTCGGTGCACCAGATCTCGTCGCACGTGCGAACAGGGCTGCCTCGCTGTCGAAGGCTCGACGATAAATGCTAACGGCTAAGTCGTAGGAAGGCCGCTGCGGCAATTTCAGCCCGCTTCTTGATTTCTTTTAAGCTCGGCCGCTTAGCGACGCCGAGTAATAGGCTCACTAATAAATCGCCGAACAGCAGGCCCCCGAAAAGTTGCGCGAGATCCGAAGGGCGACCATTTACCAGCCGCCATGTCTTCGCTTGTGCCATGATGCTCTGTAAGGCGACGCGCGTGCTCTCCCGCCCGATCGAGTCCAGCGCTTGCGCGACTTCCGGCGCGCGGACCGCCTCGGAGACCGCCAAGCGAAACGTCGCGATAACCGTTGGGTCGCTGACCTCGCGCAGAAGCTGGGCCCCAAAGGAGGCGAGTACGTGCGCGAGCGTCGCGCGGTCCCGTATTGGGGGCAGCTCCCCCGGAAGACGAAGCCTTCGAGCGCGCTCAGCGATGCACGCGACGAGTAGCTGCTGCTTGTTTCCGACCAGCGCATAAAGCTCGCGCTTCGAGACCCGGGCGCGCGCCGCGATTTCGGCCGTGCTTGTCGCCGCGTACCCACGAGCGATAAACGCTGCAAAACCCGCATCGAGAATTCGATCACGAACCGATTGCCCGCTCACTTACCTCTCCCCTTGACGAATCTTGGTACCGCATAGTACCATCAATTCCTGCCTGCTACTCATTGGTATCGTAAAACGGGAGGCCCGAATGCCGCCGCAAGCCATCTTCCTCACGCAACTCGTTTTGGGGTATGTCGCATGGGGGCTGCTTTTCGCGACGTATGTGCTGCCGAGGATCAACTCGAGGGATCGGTTCGATGTGCACCGCGCGATCGCGACGTTTCACAGCTTCCGGTTCTTCGGGCTGATCTTCGTCTTGCCGGGCTTCGTGGGGCCGAATCTGCCGGTAACCTTCGCGACGTTCGCTGCGTACGGGGATTTCGCAACCGGCATACTGGCGTTGCTCGCACTGCTGACCGTCAGAGTGCGGGCGCTGTTCTACTCGTTCGTTCTCGCGTTCAATATCGTTGGGACGGCCGACATACTTCTCGACTACTACCACGCCACCCAATTTCGTCTTCCGGAGATAGCCGGGCAGTTAGGCGCAGGATACGCGATCCCAATCCTGTACGTGCCTGCCCTGATGATCACGCACGTCATCGCTTTCTACCTACTCGCCCGCCCTCGACGAGAGCACGCGCTGAGCTTGAGTTGAAATATCTCATCGTGGGCTGTGTCGGCTTATTGGCCGCGATAGCGCCTGCTGCGGCGTCGACGCTTGCGCCCGGGCTGTATGAGGCTTCGGGCAAGGCACTCTACGTCGGCATCGAACGCGAGCTGCCGGATCCGGCGCAGAACGACTTCTTCGAGCCGGCCTCCGGACGCACCGGCGAGCTCGCATCCGCGGGCCGGCTGCGCTTACGTTGCGGACTTCGCGAGGACCGCCGCCTTATTGCGGCGCGGCAAGGCCGTTTAGGAGCGTCGCTCTATTACCACGGCGAGGAGCGGCGCCCCACGATCGTCCTGATCCACGGTGCCGATGCGGAGACGCGAGAGATGGGGTTTATCGTCCCATATTTCGTCTGCAACGGGATCAACGTCGCCAGCTACGATCAGCGTGGGACCGGCGAATCTGTCGGAAACTGGTTCTTCAGCGGGCCGATCCAAAAGGTCGAGGACGCCGCGGCCGTCTACGACACGTTCGCCGGCGATCGCCATGTTGAATCGCGCGACATGGGCGTTTGGGGATTCAGCAACGGTGGTTGGACCGCTCCGCTTCTTACGCTGCGCCGGTCGATCGCGTTCATGATTCTCAAGAGCGCGCCCACCGAATCAGTTCTCAGTAACATCGACTATGAGGTCGTCATGGAACTCCGACGGCACGACGCGAGCGACTCCGATATCGCGCGGGCGCTTGCGATGTGGCACAGCGTCGAGGCTGCGATCTTCGGGAGAGCTTCGTGGGGGGAGGCAGGGCGGATGCTGAGCGAGGACGCAAAACGACCGTGGTTCGAATACTCGCTGATGCCCAAGCTGAGCGTTCCGCCGCCGCCTGCCACCGTCTTGGGTCTGCGACGGGCATTTAGCTACGATCCGAGCTCGACGTTGACGAGCGTGACGACGCCGACGTTGGCGCTGTACGGCGCGAACGATCGAAAACTGGACTCTGCCGACTCCTTTACGCACATGAAGCAGTATCTCGAGCGTGCCGGCGCACATGATGTGACGGTGATCATGTTCCCCCGGGCCGGGCACACGTTAGAGGTTTCTAGCAAGGGCTACGCCGCCGACCCTCCGCAACGCTTCGCGCCGGGATATCCGAGAATCATGTTGACTTGGCTGCGCAAGCGCGGCTTCATCCAAGACAAGAGCCAGGAGACGAATCGATGACGCAAACAACTCCAATCGCGCTCATCGGAGGAACCGGAGCCGTCGGGCGCGCCATTGCGCGCGTGCTGACCGAGCAACGGCGTTCGTACCGCATGATCGGGCGAAGTGGAAGATCGCTTCAGAAGTCTTTCAGCGGTGACCCGTACGCGGAGGTGAGGACGTGGAGTGCGGATGCCTCATCCGCGCGCGCGGCTTTGGAAGGAGTGGAGTCGGCGATCTATCTGGTCGGCGTGCCATACGACCGGTTCGAGCTTCATCCGGTCTTGATGCGCGCGACGCTTGAAGCGGCGGTCGCCGCCGGCGTCAGGCGCATGTTGCTCATCGGAACCGTCTATTCATACGGTTTGGCGCGCACGCACACGGTCGATGAAACGCACCCGCGCGAGCCCCGTGCATTCAATGCCAGAATGCGGAAAGAGCAAGAAGATATTTTCCTGGCTGCCCACGGTCACGGTATCGAAACCGTGGGCCTACGCGTGCCCGACCTCTACGGACCGGGCATGGAAAAGAGCTATCTCACCGCGCAATTCGCTAACGCGCCGCATGGCAAGCGCTCGATGCTGATCGGTCCGGTGGACGTGCGCCACGAGTGGGCGTTCGTGCCGGATTGCGCTTCCATTGCAGTTCGCGTTCTCGACGACGCACGTACCTATGGAGCGTTCTGGAACTACGGCGGTCCCGGCGAGATCACGCAGCGACAGATCTCGGACAAGATCTACGCGGCGTGCGATCGCAGGCCTAACTACTTCGTCGTAAACAAGACGATGTTGCAGCTGTTCGGCATTTTCAACGCTGAAATGCGGCGCTTCGCGGAGATGAACTACCTGATGTCCCATCCGATCGTTCTCAACGACGATCGGCTGAGACGCGTACTCGGCGAGCTACCGAAGACGAGCTACGACGAGGGTGTCCGTCTGACGTTGGCGCCCACGGCTCGTGACCCCAATTGAAACAAGCGTTCGTCTTCACCACCCGTTAGTTTACCCGGCGGTGAACGGGGAAGCGGCTGCCTCGGGTGCCAGGTGAAAATAGAGCTCGAAGTCTCGGTCGTGACTAAGGTCGATGAAATCCGCGAGGGCGTCGCCGATCTGCTGATCCCACACGCTGCTACCCCATGCATCTCTCGACTCCCACCTTGAAAGAATCATGACCCGTGTGCGCGCATCGTTTGCAAAGCAGTCGGTTCCCAGCCATCCCGGAACCGCCGGCAGATGTTTCAAGACCTGCTTAACACGGCCTAGTATTTCCTCGAGTCGAGGCGGATCTACGTCAAACGTCCATGTTGCCATCACCGGTGCGAGGCTCGACATTTTCACTCAGCTAGTCCTTTGGTAAACGCAACTAAGGGTGCGCGGTCATCCAGTCGATTGCGAGTTGCAACGGCGAAAGCCTGCAAGTACCACCTTCTGAATACAGGCTCTGCCCGCGCGGTGGCGCCGTCTGGAACGGTTACGGGATACAGGGAGCCTTGCGCAGCCCGCGAAGCATGTTTGACGAGTTTGATCTCGGAGGGATTGAGACACATGAGTTTATCACGACTCCTTTCGATCGCACCTCGGGCCGCCGTCGCGGCATCAGCGTTCTTCTTGTTGCCACTGCCGGTTATCGCGGCCTACTGCGGCTCAGACGCCGATACGAACGCACTGGAAAACTTGGCGCTTTCGCACGGCGCATCCGATCTCTCGAGGATCATGGATATCGTCGTAGTGCAAGATTATGCGCGCATCGACATTCAGTCGAAAGGGCGTCTCACGGAGTACTACGTGAAGGATTGCGGGAGATGGCGGTTTAGCGGATATGCGCTTCCAACGGATGCGCCGAGCTCGGTGGTCTCGCAACTGAGCGCCTTCGTTACCCGCGATAAAGGCGGAACGCAGTGCCTAAACCCGAACTTCGTGAGCCACCCGAGCGGGCCCTAATCGACCGCAAGCGCGCCTCGTAGCCCCGGCATCACGCTGAGCGGCGAGTCCTGCCTCTAGGTTTCTGGTTTTCTGTGCCATACGCTTGCAGAAACGCCGCCGCCGCGGTTTTTGCCAAATGTTGGAGCTCTTTCTCGGTAAATGGCTGCTCGCTGCCCGTGAACATGGCCTTGTTTATCGGAATCCACAGCAACATGCCGACGAAGTGATTTGCAGCGAGCAACGGATCGCGGGCGTTCAGAAGCCCAAGCTTGTTCAATCGATGGAATGACTCTGCTAAGGTGTTCAGGATTCTCTCGAACCCCGATTCGTACCAAGTGCGCCCCAAGTCTGGGAAACGGTCTGCGTTGGCGATTACGAGCCGCCTCAGGCGAAGCAACCGGGGCTCCATCAAAGCGTAAAGGAAACGCTGCGCGAGCCGATCGATCGCTAGGTCAGCTTTTTGCGGGTCTGCGAACTCCTCGAGAGTCCACCGAACGAGGGTCTCTACCTCACCAGTAGTGGCCAAGAGGATTGCCGAGAACAGACTGTGCTTGTCTGCGAAGTGCTTATAGACGGTCTGTTTCGAGACACCAGCCCTCGCGGCGATCTCGTCCATACTCGTGCCCGGATACCCCTTCTCCAGGAAAAGGCCCATTGCGCCCTCGAGAATCGCCTCGTGCTTCGTCACCGAAGCGCCACCTGTCATCCAATAATCTCCTTCTGTTAGTACTGGACAGTCTAGTTTAGATATGCTATATAATCTTACTAGACTATACCGTCTAGTTCCATAACTGGGCAAGACCCTAGGCTCCACATCCATCCAAAACGGGAGATTCACCGTGGAATCCATCCTTAGATTTCCAGCTCGCCAACCTCGCCTGACCATCTGGGTGGCGCGCGGGCTGTACGCCGTTACATCGCTCTTCATGCTCTTTGATTCCGGAGCGAAGTTCGTTGTGGCGCCCGGCGTCGCCGATGCATTTCATCGGCAAGGGATGCCGTTGTCGCTGGCACCCGCTATCGCCTCGCTTCTTTTGGTCCTTGCTGTGATGTACCTTATCCCGCGCACGTCCGTGTTTGGCGCGATCCTGCTCACGGGATACTTCGGCGGCGCTTGTGCGTGCAATCTGCGCGCCGGATTTGAGCCATTCGAGACGCTTTTCCCAGTAATGTTCGGAGTTATCGTCTGGGCACCCATCTATCTCCTCAACCCGCGCGTGCGTGGGCTGATCCCAATCGAGGCTGCAATCAAACCCCCATCTGACGAAATGGAGGCCTAACTCATGTCGTTTCAAGCCTACCTCGACAGCATCCAAAAAAAGACGGGCAAAGGTCCCGACGACTTTCGTAAGCTGGCCGAAACGCGCGGTTATCTTCGCACGGACATGAAAGCTGGCGAGATCGTTGAGTGGCTTAAATCCGAGTTTAAGCTTGGGCACGGGCACGCCATGGCACTCTACGGCGTGCTTCGTGCCAGCGTGGAAGCGCCGACCACGCGGGATGAGCGCTTGCTTGAACACTTCAAGGGTCGGCGCGCGATCTGGAGCACTACCTACAAGAACATCCTTAGTAAAATCAAAGCTTTCGGGAAAGACAAGCCTTCGATAAAAGTGGGTGACTCGTATCTCAGCTTGTTGCGCCGGGGAAAAAAGTTTGCGATTCTAAAAGTGGGCGTCGAGTTTCTAGACATTGGGATCAAGCTCAATACAGAGGCACCCGTCAATCCGCGCCTCAAAGAGGCCGGAGATTGGAACACGATGGTGTCACACCGCGTACGGTTAACCTTACCGAATGAACTCGACCGCGAGGTTATCCTCTGGCTAAAAGCGGCTTACGACGCAGCGTTGTGACGATAGATTGCGGGCTAAGTCTCTCATAATGATAAGGAGCGGCATGTCGAAACTACGAGCCAAGTTGATCGGAGCGTGGCGCCTCAGGGCGTCGGAGTGGTTCGATGCAAGTGGTCGAGTGGAATCTCCACTGGGGCCCGAACCCGTTGGGCTTCTGATGTATGGAGATTCTGGGGTCGTCTCGGTGCAATTGATGCGACCGAATCAATCGAAGTTTTCCGATGATGACTGGCGGCTCGCATCCGACGAAGAGAAGGCGTCGGCATGGCTCGGCTACTTCTGCTATTTCGGTACGTTCACCGTCGATGAGGTGAGCAGCACGGTAACGCACTATGTCAAGGGCAGCTGGTTTCCCAATCTAGTCGGCACAGAACAGTTGAGAGCATTCGTTTTCGACGGGAATGCGCTGTCGCTAACCGCCCAGTCGGCCTTGGGGCGCGTGACGCTCGTATGGGAGCGCTTTACCGGATCTCTTTGATTCGTCCCCACTGGCGCTCTCATCGTTTTCGAAGAAGCTTCTAATCATTGCTGACGAGAGCTTACGCCTCGACGATGCTACAAATGAAGAATGATGAAATCCCATAACGTCTTACTGGCCTGCGCTCTGGGCGCAGCGTCGTTACTCGGGGCGGCGGCGCCGGCATCGGCGGCTCACGTCGCCGTTGGAACCGTGCGATCGGCGTCAACGGGGCGGGTGCTTCCGGGCAACCGCTACTACGGAACCGGATACCGGGGCTACGGCTATCGGTACGGCTACGGCAATCCCTATCGCTACGGCTATGGCTACCCCTATCGCTCCGGCTACGGGTATCCGTACGGCTACGGCCTCGGCGTCGGCTACGGATACGTTGGCGGAGGTTACGGCTACGTCGGCGGAGGCTACGGGTATGCACCCTATCCGGCCGTATACGGGCCTCGGGCGTACTGGGCACGTCGTCCCTATTGGCGCGCTTATCGCCGCGCATATTGGGGACGGCCCGTCGTTCGCTAACGTATCGATCGCATCGTTTTGAACGAGGCTCTCGCCGTTCGCGGCAGAGCCTCTGCGCTCGTACGCCGGCGGCCGCCGGCAATTACATCGGAACTTCGATTCCGAGTTTTGCGTGCGCATCGGCAGGGATACCCAGCGTCGACGTAACGGTGCGCGCATTTCTTCGTAGCACCACGTAGAGCGCACGGCGCCAGGCACGGAAAAGGCCACGCTGCTGCGGCACGATGTGCGGATCTGCGCTGTAGTAGGTGGTATCTTCTCCGTTGAGCGCAAACCCCTGTCTCGCGCAGCCGTTGACGATCCGTTCGATGTCGATGCGTTCCATGAAACCAAATCGGGCTGTGACACGAACGAGTTCCGGCGAAAGCCACTCCAAGTTCACGCGGTCGTCAGTCTCTACATAGGGTTCCGTCGTTGGAATGAGCGTCATCAGAACGATCTTTTCGTCGATGCTGTGGGTCCGAGCCCAATGATGACAGAGCACGAACGGAACGCCTTCGGGATCGCCGGTCAAGAAGACTGAGGTTCCGTGGTATTTTCTGCCCAGGCGCCCACGCATATGGCGTAAGAAATCTTCCACTGGTTGCGATTGGTCGAGCTGCACCTGGGCGACGCGCCGCCGCCCCGCGCGCCACGTACTCGCGATGACAAACACCAACGCGCTGACGACCAGCGGAATCCAACCGCCTTCGAGCACCTTGGGCACGCCTCCGAGAACGAAGAGAAACTCCAGGGCAAGAAACGGGATCGTCGCGAGCAACGCCACCGGGAGGCTCCAGCGGAGTTTGGCACGCACGACTTCGAAGTACGCCACGGATGTGACGACCATCGTCCCAGCGACGGCCAGCCCGTATGCGTTGGCTAAGCGCGTAGAGCTTTGGAACGTGAGCACCAGCGCTATGCACGCTACGGCGAGTACGCGGTTGATGAACGGTACATAGACTTGCCCACGGTGGGCGACCGATGTGTAGATCACGCGCATCCGCGGAATGAAACCCAGGCTGATGCCCTGTTTGGTCATGGTAAAGACGCCCGATATCAGGGCTTGCGAGGCAATGATGGTTGCAACGGTCGCGATGGCGACGACCAAGTAGAGCGCGACCGGCGGCGTCGGCAGGTAGAATGGATTGTCGAGCGCTCTGGGATCCGAAAGCACCAGCGCGCCTTGACCGACGTAGTTTAAAGCAAGCGCGGGAAAAACCACAACGGTCCAGGCTAGGGCGATCGGCGCTCGTCCGAAGTGGGACATATCGGCATACAGCGCTTCGACGCCGGAAACACAGAGTACGATGGCGCCGAAGATCGCGATTCCGGCGAAACCGTGATGCGAAAAGAAGCGAACGATGTGAACGGGGTTAAAAGCCCACAGCGCCGCGGGATCTCTGGCGATTCCGAGAATTCCAAGAACTGCGATCGTGATGAACCAGGTCAGCATGACGGGGCCGAAGACCGCCCCGATGCGGTGCGTGCCGCGGCTTTGCACCAAAAAGAGCGTCGCGAGAATGACGACCGCCAAGGGCATCACGAACGGCTGAGAGCCGGCGGTCGCGACGCTCAGACCTTCGACGGACGATAAAACGGAAACCGCGGGCGTGATGATGCCGTCCCCGAAGAGCATGCCGGCTCCGATAATTACCAAAAAGGTCAGCCACGTAGCCGCGGGCAGTACGCCGCGCCGCACCGGAGGCAGCACGAAGGCGAGTAAAGCTAGAATGCCCCCTTCGCCATCGTGCGAAACACGCATAACCATGCCGATGTAGCGCACGAAGACGATCGAAATCAGCGACCACAAGATCAAGCTGAGGATGCCTAGCACGTTTTCATGCGTCGGCGGAATCTTGAGCAAGCTCACGAAGCACTGGCGAAAGGCATAGAGCGGGCTCGTGCCGATGTCGCCAAACACGATGCCGAGCGCGGCGAGTGCAAGCGACGCTCGAAGTCGGTGCTGAGGCCTGCCTTGCTCTAACATAGGGACTGTATACCCTGCGAACACGACGGGCCAGGCGCCCGGCGTGCCGCATGGGGGCAAGGAGGACCGCACGCCGCGGCAGAACGGCCGCGAGTATACCGTCGCCTCTCGGGAGAAGCGTTTTATGCGCAGCCTGTTTTTCCGAATTTCCGTTCTTTGCTTCGTGGGGCTCGCGATCAGTGCGTGTTCGTCCAGTTCTGTCGTGAATCCGACACTGGGCCGAAACGATTCCTCACCACAAGTCCTGCGTTCGGGCGAGAACCGGCCAACTCAATATTTGTACGTCTATAACACCGGCATTCCCGGGAGCATCCCCGGCGAATACGCGCGCTACTCCATTCCCGACCTCAAATTGCAGGAAACGAGCAAAGCCGACGGACTCGGAAGTCGAGTCGCGTTCGCGGCATCCGGTCAGCCGTTTTTCGTTGACGAAGGCACTAGTGAGTTCGCCGTATATCTCATGCCGATCGCGAAAGGCACCGTGGCCGCGAAGCAGCAGTTCTACGGAATACCGTGCCACACGTATTCGCTCTCGACCGGCCCCACCGGGAACTTCTACGTCGACCAATATTGCTCGGCTAACGCACTCGAATATACGCCGAAAAAAGACGCCAAAACTCCAAAGAAGCCGCTGGCAACATTTACCGGCGGCAACTTAGGCAAAAGTGGCATTACGGATGCTACGAACGCCGCCGTCGATCCCAAAGGCAACCTTTACGTCGGCGATAACCGCGGGGGTGTCACGTACTTTGCCTCAGGCTCAAAAAAGGGCGTGATCGCTTTTGAAACCGGATATGGCGGTTACGTCAATCAAATGGCGGTCGACAGGAATGGCGACGTTTGGAGTGTCCATGGGCCGGATCCTCGAGCGGTCTACTTCAAAAATAAAACGACGTGCCTGCTCGATAAGAACGGCAAGGTGGTACGAAACGAGTTTGGCGAGCGCTTTTCAAAGGGCAAACTGGTGCAGCATCTCTACACCACGACATCCGACAGCCCGCTCTTCTCAGACAACGGAGTATCGATCGCCGTGGGTTCGAATGGACGAGTCTACACGGGCAACCAAAATAACGGCATCCCCGGCGTCGTACTCGATTTCGATCCTGGGAATTCGTGCCCAAACGACAATCTTTCATTTGCGTTGGCCGACGCCGGCAACCCCCAAGTCGCAGTCGACGCGTCGCGCACCTACTACGTCACGGATTACCATGACAACACGATCGCGGCGTACCGCGGCGGCACGACGAAGCTGCTCAAAAAGATCACCCAGCGTAGCGGCGTCATCAGCATAACCTACACGGCGATCACCCCGTAAGAGGACACCTTGCGCGAATCGGGAGCGAATGAAGATCTACTACAAGCGCGGGAGCGTTATTTTGAGCAGCACGAGTTTCCGCTTTTCAGTCACATCGACTTCCGCGTAAGCGATGCGCAGGCCGTACGGTCTTTTTACGACGCACTCATGGCGATGTTTGGAACGGAGCCAACCACGGTACGCGTTGCGCGCTACGGATATACTCGGCGTTATGGGTCCGTTCGTGCGGATTTTTTCAACGTGTTCGAGGATCCACACGCGCTCCCGACGGCAACGCGCATCGCGTTTGCAGCGCCAAGCAGAGCTTTCGTGGACGACGTCGCGCGCGTCGTTCGCAAACACGGTGCTCGCGAGGTGGAAGGCCCCGCGTATTTTGAGCAACACCACCCGACGTTCTACGCGGTCTTCTTCGAAGATCCATTGGGAAACCGCCTAGAAGTCTGTCACCACCGTATGGATAAGTAACGCGGGCGGCCCATTTTGCTTAGAATCTCGGGCCGACTCTAAACTGGCCGGCCGTGCAAATGTCCGTGATCTGGCGGCAGCTTAGCCGAAGAAACGTTTTTTTAGCATACTCAAACTCCTCGCCCGCTTCAGCCGCATCGTAGCACGCCTGCGCGCCAACATTCAGTGGCGGCCCCGCCTTCAAAATCTGGTTCTTGAAGTTAACGCGGTAGGCGACGTCGCTCGCAAACAATACGACATCACCGCGACCATTCGCGTAGCCTCCGTAAACCGACTCGGAGCGCTCCGAAGGCGGTCCTTTGACGTCTCCGCTAATAACGAGCGTCGCAATCGGGAATTGAGTATTTGTCATGACGACAATTTGACCGCCAAAACCCTAAGAAGGTTGCACCGTGCGGCAGGAACGCCGTCGTTTTCGAGATGATACTTGCTTAATGCCGCTCGCGCTGGCGTCGCTCGCGCTCTTCTTATCGATTTGGATCGTAATTCCAGGCCCGACGATTCCGCTCTTCATTATGACCGTCGGTGGTACCGAGCTCTGGCCCACCTTGACGATTTTCAGCGGCGTCGCCCTGCTCGTCGCGTGGCGTTCACATAGCTCTACGCGATCTGCGGCGGCCATCACCGCGCTCGCGGCCCTCTTGTGTACTCTCGTCCCGCCGATTGCCTATGCGATAAAGGGCCCTCACATCCCAGTATCGGCGCTGCTCTTCTCCCCTTCAGGACGTGCCGACACGACCGCCGCTCGCCCAGCCGCTCCTCTCGTGCTCGCGATTTACGGCGGCGCATGGGAGCACGGCTCGCCGAAAAAGGACGCACAATTCAACGCGATCGTTGCCTCTTGGGGCTATCGCGTCATCGCGCTGAACTATCCGCACGCGCCCGGCGCCCGCTGGCCGGCGCAGCGTGACGCCGTTCTTCGCCAGATCGATTCGCTGCCAAACGGTCGCATCGCGGTGCTCGGACATTCGTCCGGGGCACAGCTGGCAATGATCTCGGCCGCCCTGAGGCCGCACCGCATAAGCGCCCTAATAACCTACGAGAGTCCGGTCGACCTTCGACTCGCTTATGAATATCCGCCCCAACCCGACCTTATCAACATACGCCGTATCATGCTCGACGTTTGCGGCGGCACACCGGAGCAGCAGCCCGCATGCTATCGAAGCGGATCGCCTCGATACGTCGTCCACGCGGGCATGCCGCCGGTGCTCATGATCGCGGCAGGCCGCGATCACGTGGTCGATCTTCGTTTGGAACGCTTCCTGCGCGACGAGCTCCGCGGTTACGGCGTAAACGTTACCTACGTTGAGCTGCCTTGGGCGGATCATGCTTTCGAGGACGTCGCCACCGGTTTCCACAACCGCGTCGCGCTGTGGTATGTTCGCCGATTCCTGGACCTTCACTTGAAGGGAACTTAGGCGATGTCTTTGCCGCGCCGCGTTGCGCTGATCGCACTAGCGATCTTCTTCATAGCGGCCGGCATCAATCACTTCGTGCATCCGGGCGTCTACGCGCGGATCGTTCCGCCCTGGCTTCCGGCGCCGGCTCTGCTCGTCGAAATCAGCGGCATCTGTGAGATGCTCGGCGGAATCGGGGTACTGATTCCCAGCACGCGGGGATTCGCAGGAGTGGGCCTCATCGCGCTGCTGATCGCCGTCTTTCCGGCAAACGTGCAAATGGCGCTGCATCCGGAACGTTATGCGGATTTGGGTACCGCGCCGGCCTTTTACGTTCGGCTTCCGATCCAGCTCGTTCTCATCGCTTGGGTTTGGTGGATTCGCGCATAGCTAGTAACTAGACGCTCGCTTGGCTTGCTATAACATTCGATCGAATCAAGCTCCTGGAGAAGCGCAACCCTTTTGCTTCTGCGGGTGTAAGGCTTTGCATTGGGGATGAATGTTTTGAGACATTCCTCCCCGTCCTCAAGCGCGATTTTTCGAGTGGTCGATAAGTAGCGCCCACCGAAAGATTGGTTTTCAACATTTCCATTTTCTCAGAACTCCCACTGGATGCTGCCTTGCGTCGCGGCATCGACGATTTACACTATATCGAGCCCACGCCCATCCAGAGAAGGGCCATTCCCGTTGCCCTAGCGGGCCGCGACGTTCTTGCGAGCGCTCCAACGGGCAGCGGCAAAACTGCGGCTTTCGGCATTCCTCTCCTCCAAAAATCGCTCGAGCGTCGCGCCGAGCGCCGCGCCGCCCTGATCTTGACGCCGACTCGCGAGCTGGCGCAGCAAATTGCGCAGCATCTTCGGCAGCTGGCAAAACGCACGAATCTGCATATCACGTCAATTTACGGAGGCGTGGCAATGAAACCGCAGATCAACGCCATGCGCCGCGGTACCGACGTCGTCGTCGCAACGCCTGGGCGGCTCATCGATTTGATCCAGCAGGGTGAAGCTCGTCTCGACAACGTTGAGACGTTCGTGCTCGACGAGGCGGACCGCATGCTCGATATGGGGTTCCTACCGTCCGTAAAGCGCATCGTCGCCAAGCTCCCGGCCGACCGTCAGACGCTCTGTTTCTCGGCCACACTCGACAACGCGGTCATTCAGCTTGCACGCGAGTTTCTCCGCGATCCGGTGCGCATCGATTTAGCAGCCACGGCGCCGGTAGAAACGGTAACCCAGTGGGTGTACGAAGTGGAACCGCACAAGAAAACGGATCTCCTCGTGGACCTGCTCAAAGATGGACGCATCTTCAATGCGCTCGTTTTTACGCGGACCAAGTCGCGGGCCGATCGCGTCGCCGGTGCTTTGATGCGACACCGCGTCGACGCCGAGCGCATTCACGGCGACCGTTCGCAGGGGCAGCGCTCGCGCGCCCTCGAGGCCTTTAGAAAAGGACGCCACCGGGTCTTAGTCGCCACCGACGTCGCCGCGCGAGGCATCGACATCGATGATCTCGGACACGTCATAAACTATGACGTCCCTGCCGAGCCGACCGACTATATACATCGCATCGGACGCACGGCGCGCGCTCAAAAAACCGGCGACGCGATTACCTTCGTTTCGCGCGGCGAGGCGGCCTCGTTTGCACGTATCGAAGGCGCGATCGGCATGCCTCTAAAGCGCAGCGAGCACGGCTTCATGGAGACGGCGTCTGCTCCAGCCATTTCGGCGGCGCCGCTGCGCCGCCGTTCGTTTCAGCGGCGCCGTCGCCGCTAAAAGCCGCCGCTCCCAAACGTCGCGGCAATTCCGGCCTGGCCCAGGCTGACGCCGCCATCGTTCGCCGGAACCTTGGTATTGATCCACAGCCGGTCGCCGAGCCGCTCCGCGAGCAGCTCCACGAGCAACGTATTTTGGAAAACTCCGCCCGAGGCGACAACGCGATTTGCCGCGAGCGCTTCGACCGCGACCACGACCGCATTTGCGAGAGCGTTATGAAACGCGCGCGCGATCGCTCCGGCATCGCGGCCGCGCCGCCGGTCAGCGACGATCGCGGCGAGTGTCGGGCGAAAGTCCAACCGTCCGTCCGAGAGCGGAAACGGATACGCGTCGGCAGCTTCGCTCGAGCGTGCTAGGTATTCAACCCACATTGCGGCCTGGGCCTCAAAGGAAATGGGGCGCGTGAATCCCAAAAGCGCCGCGACCGTGTCGAACAGACGCCCGACCGATGTCGTCGTGAACGTGCGGACCCCGCTGCGCGCCAAGCGCTGAGCTTTGAGATAGCGTTCGGGAAACTCGAACGGAGGCTCGGTGAGGTGCGGGAGATCGTCGAGGTCGCTGAGGAACCCGGCGGCGGCCTGGACGGGGTGACGCGCCGCCGCATCGCCGCCGGGAAGTTCGGCCTCGCGCAACCAGATCGCGCGCCGGAATCCCGCACGCAGGCTTCCCACAAAAATTTCGCCGCCCCATATCGTGCCGTCGTCTCCGTATCCCGTTCCATCGAACGCCACACCCGCTACTTGCGCGTCGAACGCTTCCCGCTCTGCCAATACGCTCGCGACGTGAGCGCGATGGTGCTGAACGGCTAGGTGCTCGCCGCCGAGAGATCGAGCGTACTGCGTCGACACGTATTCCGGGTGCGCGTCGTGCACGACGAGCAGCTCGCTCGACGCAACCTCATACATCTCGCACAGGTCTGCGATCGTCTCTTTGAAGGCCGCGAAGGCGCCATAATGATCGAGGTCGCCGATGTGTTGGCTCGCGAAGGCCTGCCCGTCGACTACCAGCGTCAGGGCGTTCTTGAGATCGGCTCCGACGCACAGCATCGGCCGGCGCGCCGGCAGCCGCGCCACCGCTTCGGGTGCAAAACCGCGCGCGTGGCGGAGCACGGTGGGTCCGTACGGACCGACGGCCGCGACGGAGTCATCCACGCGGCGCGCGATCTCCCGCTCGCCGACGAGAAACGCATCGGCGATGCCCCTGAGCCGTTCGAACGCTTCCGCGTCCTGATACGCGATCGGTTCGCTGGAGCGATTCGCGCTCGTCATTACCAGCACGTCGGGCGCACCGTTTGCGAACAGCAGATGGTGCAACGGCGTGTACGGCAACATCACGCCGAGGTCGCGGTTTGACGGAGCGACGTCGTCCAGCTCGACCCTCGCCTGGGCTAGCACGATCGGCCGCCGCACGGACTGTAGCATGTCCTCGAGATCGGGCGAAAGGACGACAAGCGCGCGTGCAGCATCGAGGTCTCGAGCCAAGAGTGCGAACGGGCGCTCCTTTCGAAACTTGCGCTCTCGCAGGCTGCGGACCGCAGCCGCGTTACGCGCGTCGCACGCCAAATGGTAGCCGCCCAGCCCTTTGATCGCCACGATCGCTCCGTCGCACAGCAGGCGCACCGCGCGCGCGATCGCCGCGTCGCGGGTCACCGCGGCGTCTCCCTCGCGCAGGTAGTACGAAGGACCGCACTCCGGGCACGCGACCGGTTGCGCGTGAAAACGGCGATCGCGCGGATCGTCGTACTCTCGGGCGCATCGCTCGCACATCGGCCAGCTTCGCATCGTGGTCTGTGGACGGTCGTACGGCAGGCCCAAAACGATGCTGTAGCGAGGCCCGCAGTTCGTGCAGTTGATATACGGATAGCCATAGCGGCGATCATCCGGATCGAAGAGCTCGCGCAGACAGTCGACGCATGTGGGCAAGTCGGGCGAGACGCGCACCGTCGGCCGGCTGTTCTTGGCGCTTTGGCGGATACGGAAGTCGTCAAAATTCTCGACGCTGGCCGGTTCCGAATCGAACGATGCGATCCGGGCGGCGGACGGAGCCTCTGTGCGGACGGCCAGCACGAACTCCGCCAATGCCAAGGCTGGGCCCTCGACGTGAATCTCGACGCCGCTCTCAGCGTTGAGCACCCAACCGCGCAGGCCGCGGGCCTGCGCCAAGCGATAAACGAACGGCCGAAAGCCGACGCCTTGCACCGTGCCGCCGATGCATATGCGGCGCGCCTCCGTCACGTGCGGTAACGCGGCCTTCAGGACCGCTCGGCGGCCACGTAACAACTGCGGCCCTGCCACCCGACCTGCACGACGCGCCCGTCCTCGACGAGCACGGGAACGCTCGCGGCGCCCGCCGCCAGCCTAACGAGGCGGTCGCGCGCCGCGGCGTCGGCCTCGACGTCGTACTCTACGAACTGCCGATCGTCCCACTCGAGCTGCGCGCGTAACTCTGCTGTGTACGGGCAGGTGCGCGTGCCGTAGAGCTCAAGCACCATGGCACAGCGAGTCCAAAACCTCGCGAATGATATGGTAGATCGTCCCCTGAACTTCTTGAATCCGCGGAATGTAGTCGCAGTGAACTACGATCGGGATGTCGGCGAGCCCCCTGCGAACGACCTCGCCGCCATCGTATCCGAGCAGTGCGACCGTCAGCATCCCGCGCTTGCGCGCCTCCTCGAGCGCGGCAACGACGTTCTTCGAGCCCCCGCTCGTCGAGAGCGCAACCGCGACGTCGTGCGGGCGCGCCTGTGCGACGAGCTGCCGAAGGAAGATCACCTCGACGCCGACGTCGTTTGCGACTGCGGTAAGGATCGCGGGTTCGAGCGACAGCGACACGGCCGGAATGGGACGCGCGTTCCCTTCCGGCATCACGCAGTCCAGCGCCCAATCGGTCGCGTCCGTGGCGGATCCGCCGTTCCCAAAGAGAATGAGTTTACCTCCGGCCCGCAGCTCTCCAGCGATCGCCGTCGCCGCGCGCGCGATCGAGCCCAGCTGGTGCTCGACGACTTGGGCGCGCAGGCCGCTCGCGTCTCGCGACTTCATGAGGATGGAACCGGCCACCTCATCGATGAGCGATTCCTGCGGCGCGGATCGTTCGCCGAGAAACGGATAGAGAAAACCCGAGGCGCCCACGTCGTGTCCCATCTCGTTGTGCTCGAAGAATACGTGCACCGATTCGTAGAGCGTATGGCACAAAATCTCGATCATCTCTTGATGCACGTGCGGATCGGTGCTGGGTGCGACGACGGCGTAGTCGCCTCTATCACCTGGGAGTGCGAAGGTGAGCGCTCCGCGAGCGCTCGATCGTGCGAGCACTTGAAGGACTTCGGGGTCGCCACCCGGCGGCCCGAATCCCATCACGATATCCTCTGGCTGCAGCACGGCGTCGACCCACGACGCGAATGCCAGGCTCAAGTCCATTGCGGGCAATGCGCGTTTTCCGACGATCACGGGATGCACGAACTCGACGGAGACGTGCTGAGCGTCCGTGGCGTACGAGCCGCGTCCGAACGCCAACAGGCGGCCGCCGCGATCGAAGCGCTCGAACATCGCGCGGCAGGCGCGCGCCAACGGCCTGGCCTGGGCGGGGAAGAACGCGGCGGCGACTGCGTCGCGCTCCGAAAAACGATCCGCGACCCAACGCTCGAGCTCGCTGGTCGACGGATCGTGCGTCAACATATTCGCGGCAGCGGATCGCCGACGAGCATGTCGATGATGCGACTGCCGCCGTAGCTCGTCTGCGCCAGAACCACGCGCGCGGGCTTCGAACGCACCTCGCCGATGCACACGGCTCGTTCTCCGCCCCGCACCTCGCGAATCGCGGCCAGCGCCGCATCGGAGGCGTCGGACGCGACGACCGCAAGCAGCTGCCCTTCGTTTGCGATGTGCAACGGGTCGAGCCCGAGGATCTCGCACGCTCCCCGCACCTCGTCGCGCAGCGGAATCGCTTCCTCGAAGAGCGTGATTCCGAGCTGCGTCGCGTGGACGAGCTCGTTGAGCGCGGTCGCCACGCCGCCGCGGGTCGGATCGCGCATCCAGTGCAGACCCTCGCCCGCCGCCGCGAGCAGCGCCTCGGCAAACGGCGCCACCGAGCGCGTGTCGGACTCGAGATCCGCCTCGAGATCGAGCTCGCCGCGGGCGAGCAGAATCGTTATGCCGTGATCGCCGATCGGTCCCGACAGCAGCACGCGGTCGCCTTCGCGGATCATTCCCGGGCCGAGCTGCGCGCGTGGATCGACTTCGCCGAAGCCGAATGTCGCAACGTACATACCGTCAGCGAGCCCATGCTCCAC
>Ga0073928_10004541_pt1 | contig 20426 bp, 21 predicted proteins | sample PaiPotPPA55metaG_FD_76969 | JGI IMG/M metagenome (GOLD analysis project Ga0073928, IMG submission 76969) | Iron sulfur acid spring bacterial and archeal communities from Banff, Canada, to study Microbial Dark Matter (Phase II) - Paint Pots PPA... ...
CATCATGGATGAATTGAGGAAGCTGCTTGCCACTGCCGAACCGCCGGAATTGGGGCCGGGCCCGCGCGCCGGCGTGAAGCCGGAGAGGGAGTTGAACGATACTCTGGACCAGTTGCTGCCGCGGACGGAGAGCTCCTCCGCACAACTTCTGCGCGCACTGGTCCTGCTCTGGCACGACCATCTCGACGAATCCCATATCGTCGCGCAGGCGATCGAAAATGCCGACGGCGCTTTCGTCCACGGCATCGTGCATCGCCGCGAGCCGGACTATGGCAACGCCACGTATTGGTTCCGCCGCGTGGGCCAGCATCCCGCGTTTCCTGAAATTGGCCGGCGCTGTCGATTGCTCGAACCTCGAGATGGACGCACAGGTCTGGCCTTGAGCCTGTTGTCCCGCGACGGCTGGGACCCTCATGGCTTCATCGCCGCGTGCGAGCAGGCCGCGCAGCGTCCGCCCAACGACGCTTGGGGCCGCGTCCTGCGCGAAGTGCAGCGCATCGAGTCCGAAGCCTTGATGGAATGGTTGTGGCAGCGGATGCAGGATGACTGAAACGTGGAACGTGAAACGTGAAACGTGAAACGTGATGCGTGACTCGCAAGTGCGTGACCCGCCTTCGTCTGACTCTGGCGCGGCAAGTGCGTGACCCGCCTTCGTCTGACTCTGGCGCGGCAAGTGCGTGACAACGCTGATGGATACTACGCTGCATGTAATATTTTCTGCTACGCGGCTTTTTTTGCGCTGGGAAATTCGCTATGGCTTAATTGGGCTTAATTACCCTTAATTTGGCTTAACCGGGCTTAACCAGGTTTAACGAGGCTTAATCGGGTTTCGCTGTTTCTTCAGCCTCATTATCGTCGTTGTCGTCGCCCGGCTGCCTGGCTCCGGGAATGGGCCGCTGGGGATGGGTGCGCGCATATTCGTCCACATCGGCGAACATCACCTCGCGAAACAACGCCAGCTTTTCGGCGTGCGTCTTGAAGCCGCGGCACATGGCTTCCTTGATGTCCGGGTTCGAGGCCCATTTCAAGAACAGCTCTTCGAGTTTTTGCTCCCCCGCCAGGCGCTCCTCTTCGAGCTTTCGCTCCCGCTCCTTGCGTTCAGCCGCAAATTTCTCCTCTTCCAGGCACACCCACCGCAAGCCGCGGTCGCCCTTGCGCAACTCCGCCACGTCGTGGCTCAACTCGCGCAGCAGTTTCCAATCCTTCTCCTCGGCGCCTTCGGCCCCGAGCGTGTCCGCCGCCAGGATCAGCCGGCTCATCACCCACGCCGAAAGCCGATCTCCGAGCAGCCCCGTCTTTGCCCCCTGGATTTGGCCCGCGTCCTCCACGACCCGGTCCACTTTCGCAAGCGCTTCGTTGTGCGCCCTCCAATCACGGTAGCCCCCGCCCTGCGTCCAGTGGCTCAAGTTCGGCGCGTTGATGGGCTGGCCCTCGAATTCCGCCGCCAGCATCGCCTGCACCTCCGGCAGGCCGTTCAGCCACTGGACCAGCTTCTTCCCCTTTTCATCGTTCTCCAGCCGCCGATTCAACTGCTCCCGAATTGCGCGCGGAAGCCTCGCGATTTTTCCTCTTCGATTTGTGTTCATTTTTTGGTTTGTTGTGTTATGTGTTTTTTTGGTTCGTAGTCTTGTAACCGAGGCGATACCTCCGTTCCGTCCGGCGGGTCGCCGGACGGGACGGGCGGGTCGCCCGTGCTACCCTGGTCACGGGTTCGGCAATCCCAGTTTCCTTCGGAGTTCCCTGGTTTCGGGGTCCCATGGATTGTATTTGCCCATTCCCGTTTGGAATGAGGGAAGGCGTCGTGGCGTGAAAGCGCCGCGGCGGCTGGCCCTTATGCGAGCCGAAATCCGGTGCATCGTCTCTGCGTCGGTCAAGTAAGCCGCCTTGCTCAACGCATGGACGCTGAGCTTCGCCGCGTCGAACGTGTCCCCGTGGCGGCCCAGGCTGTCCGATTCGCAAGTGAATCGGCCGCGATCCTTGATCACCAGCCGATGATCCGCCCGCACGTAAGCCTCGGGCGGGAGCGTGAGATGGTTGTCTTCGAGGAGCGACACGTATTGCTCGCCCAGAAATTCTTTCCAGCGCGTCGGCTTGTCCAAACCCGGTCTTTCGTAAGCCTCGCTCGACACCACCAGTTGCACCGGCAACACAGCGGCGAAATGCGTGCGGAGGTCCTCCGCGAAATACCGTTCATTCGTCGCGTCCACCGACAGCGCGCGCGACCGCCCGCCGGTGCGGGCCGACACGGTTTCGATGATCCTCCGCAGCCGCGCCCGCGCCACTTCCGGGTCGCGCGTCTTCCACACCAGCAACGCCCGGATGATGATTTCCACTCCGTGCTCCTCGGCCACCGCCAGTGCGCTCGGGTTGCTTTTGCCTTTGGTCGTTGTCGCCACGTCGAAGCCCAGGCCCACTTTGGCGTTTCCATCCAGGTGTTCGGACAGCCATTTCATGGCCTCTTCGAAGGCCGCGTCGCTCTCGATTTCGAAAAACGCGCACTTGCCGATGCCCCGCTCTTGCGCCACCCGCAGCCGCATCAGGTCGCACGCGGCGCTGCCGCCCGCCAGCCACGCCAGGAAATGCGCAATCCGATGACCCGGCTTGTTCGGCGCGCGATCCAGCGCTTCGGCAGGCGTGATCTTCTTTCCGTTGCGGATGTCGAAGACTTTCTTGCCCGCCAGGTGCGTGTCGAAGGCGTCGGCCCGATGCACGGTGATGCCGCTTTCGCTCTCATACCAGTTCCCCTCCGGATTGGGCTTGAACTCGACTTCCGCCGGCGGCGCGAGCAGTTCGTAGCTATAATGCGTATCGTCGAACTCCGGCGGCGTTGTGCTGAGGATCAATTTGAACTCGGGGTCCGTCGAGACGATGGGCAGCACCGCCACCATCAATTCGCGCAGATCGGGAATGAAGGCGATTTCGTCCAGAAACACCGTCCCGCTCCAGGACCGCGCCGTGGCGACGTTGGGCGCGATAACCTTGGTGCGCGAATAACTCGTCCGGTCATGGTAAACCCGGAACTCGAGCCGCTGCTCCTCGAAGAGCGCGGCATAATCCGCCAGCGAAAGTTTGCCGAGGATTTTGTCCCGCGCCGCGTCGGCGGTCTGGAACGACATGCCCTGGCTCGCCGTCCGGGCCGCCCAATCTTTGGTGGACGCCAACATGCGCGCCGCCTCCTGCTCCACCACCTCGCGCCCGCACAAGCCCACGCGCTGGCTTTGCTTGAGGACCATCTCGCGCGACAGCAGCAGGGACGCCGAGGCATAGACGCAGGTGTGCCCCGTGCGCCGCACCATTTCCTCGAGGCTCATGTCCGCGAGCGTCGTGGACTTGCCGCTCTGCCGTTCCCAGAGCAGACAAAACAGCCGCACTTGCCCCACGCGAAATGCCCGCAACGCGTCCACTTGATAGGGCCGCCGATTCAATTTGTTCGATTCAAGTTTCATTATGTTTTTCATTTTTTGGGAAAATCGTAGCAAGGGGGGTGGGACAAAGACTGTCCAACCGTACAAGTACGGATGGTTGTGAATAACTTATCAGAAAGCATCCCTTTCCGCGTATTTCGTGTATTTCGCGGTTCAATGCTCGCGAGACAAAATGGACCAGACCAACCGCGGAATACGCGGATTACGCGGAAAGGAAAATCGAAAAACCGAAAAGCCGTCAAAGGTCGTCTGTGACTATGCCGATTGTCACAATCCGAGTCGCAGGGGTCAGCCAGGGGTCGACCCAAACTATAGGCTGACCCTCGCCACGCTCTGCCGTTCCCACAGCTGACTAAACAGGCGCACTTGCCCCGCGCGGAATGCCCGCAACGCGTCCACTTGATAGGGGCCGCCGATTCAATGTGTTCGATTCATGTTTCATTATATTTTTCATTTTTTAGGAAAATCACAGCAAGGTGGGTGGGACAAAGACTGTCGGCAGTGTTTTAATTTGCATTTTACGCTTGAGCCGCTGAGAATTAGCGTATATTCAAACGAACGATGAAATCGTGAATATTGCGACCAATTCAACTACTTCGGTCTTATGAGAACGGTTTGCTCATTGCGAAAGTCGATTTTCGTAAGAAACTTGGCGAATATTGCTAATATCTTTCATTCCAGCAGTTTTCACCGCGCTCCGCTTTGTTTTCCAATCTTCAAAATCCTGAATTTGGGTGCCGCCATTGGCCTTTCCCGGTCCTTTGCCTCGCGCAAAGTGCGCGATATATTCATTGCCAGACGTGTCGATTATTCGAAATCGCAAATCACCAAGCAGAGGGTCTTTAAGCAACACCCAGCCTTCTACGGTTGCGTTAGGTTCCATATTCCTGTTTTCGAGAGCGGAGTTGAAAGTGTTATTCGTACAATCAATAATGGCAGCTTCTTTCAGGCCCAGGCGATCCAAAGGAAAGCACAATTGTCCCTGCCGAAGATCCATTTCGGCGAACACATCCCATTTTCCACCATGATCTATTTCGACGGTGTAAGAATCGATCATGCAATACGTGTTCTTAAGGTTGGTGAGTCGCACCCATATAAAGGTGCAAGCGGGGGATTTGATTGGCTCTCCATTTTTATCAGTCTGAACAAGCCAAAATGGTGGGCGATTAGTGTCCAGACCCAAAATTGCCCCTTTTTGGGCTACCAAGCGAAAGCTTGTTGTGGTCTGATTAATTCCAGCTTCTTCAGGATTGGCAAGTTGGCCGGGGTATTTCCAAGACGGATATTTGAAAAGGACATTGGTTTGAAAAAGATGCGTTATATTCGATTGTTGAAGTGCATTCTGGACCTGAATAATCTCGTGGTAGTTTCCGAATACGACCCACATCGCCGGGAATCGGTGGCCTTTCTTCCCTGGATCGAAAATTCCGTTCACTCGCACCTCATTTGGCCTTTCGTATATGATTTGCAATACCGGGCACAAATCCCAATCAACCACTTCAAATGCGTTGGCGCTATAATTCCGGTCAAGATCCAAAGGGAGTTTTTCGTCCAAAACGAAAGGGTTGGAAATCGTCTTAGTGCCAGCCACCCAGCCGGTGAATCTAACGCAAAGCCTGTTATTTGTGAATATGACCGCAGGGAGACTGTTCTTCAAAGAACGTCCCTGCTCGTTGTCCGGGAGGCCCCAATCTGGCGTGAATGTGCTTTCGTTCGTCATTTGATCGAGGTTTATTTTCGATGTCATGTCGCCGAAGGAAAAATACGCCGTCCTGCAGCCGGCGGGCAATTCCGGTGGCTGCCATATGTGATTCGTGAAAAGTTCATCTCGCAATGTATCAACTCCCTTCTTCACCCGATCAATCTGAGCTGGAATGTCGGTGATAAGATCAGAAACGTCCTTGCGTGTCACCGTTGTGTTCTCCAAGACCTGTTGCTTTTGGGCGGTATCCAATGCTCGTTTTCTTACTTGAACGCCAACGAAGTTATGTGCGGGTAGACAAATCAAAGCGGCTCCAACAAGTGCGATTAGAAGAACGGTCCAATGTCTCTTATGAAACAAAACCATTTTACCGGCCCCAAAAATCATCAACGCGCTGATTCCCCAAGCTCCAAAATTAATGATCTGGGGGAATTGTCCAAAAAAATTGATGATTCCGGCGCAGAAAAGAGCGAAAAGAAGGCCAGAAACACCAACGGTAAGCAGTTCGGAAATGACATCGAAAAGCTTCTTTGGTGGCGTCTCTTTTGGGTCATGTTCGGACTGGGAATGATCGATGCGGCTGTCATGCTCTTCCTGCTTTACAGGAGTTAACAGTCCTAAATTGGCAGCCATCTGACGAACGGCCTCACCAATAACCTTGCGTTGATTCTTTGAGAGTTTAGCCATGTTACATGTTTATCAACGCTTTGTATTTGATAAGCACAACTGCCGAGAGATATTTCAACTATTATGGGTGCGTAAGTTAACTGGCAAGCCCGTGGGTTCTACACCCCCGGATTGCGAGTTCGAAGCTCGCCGTATCCATAAAACCGGACAACATTATGCCGCTGATTTTTCTCGCGCTGCCGAAAGCAAGGCGTTTCGCACCCATGCGGATTTGTTGCCAAGAGACTTGGCGATTGCAGCCCGTATCTCTTTATGTTCCTCCGGCGACAGTCGGGCATTGACGATAATGCCGCGCAATTTGGCCTTTGGAACCTTTGGCCTGCCCATTTTTGGCTTCATAAAATACTTTGCGTAAAACGAAAATAACTGTTGACAGAATGTAGTTTCCGTTTTACGATAAGTCAACAATTAAGAACAACTATGGCAAACAACAAATGAAAGCGTAAGGGCCTCATAAAGAGGTCCCGCACGATTGTGTTTTCGTTCGGACCGCCAAGCCGATTCGTAAACGAGCCCGCCTCCGTCCCGTTCCGAAAGCCATCATTCCGCCAGAGACTTGTTTTCGTCTGCTGGCCGCGACATCCTTCCTGGCAAGCATGAAACTTTCCCAACTTACCTGCTTTGGATGGCGCGCGAACATGATGCTCGATCGCCGAGAGCAGGCACCCTTCGCTTCGGAAGGCCGAGAAATTTGAGTCTCCCGACGTCGTCTGCTACAATCTTTGAGATGGCTCCCCGTCCGCGATGCTCGCGCGACGGCGAGCGCGAGCATCGCGGATGGGGAGGGGAAAATGATTATTTGGGCTTTAACCCAGGGCGGCGGCGCTGACAGCGCCTTGCCCTAGGCTGGTATGACACGCCCCGTTGGGGCTGTTTTATAGACGCGTTGCGTCGAAGTCTTTTTTCGTCTGCCGGCGGCGACATCCTGCCTGGCAAGCATAAAACTTTCCCAACTGACCTGCTTTGGCTGGTGCGCGAACATGATGCTCGATCGCCGCGAGCAGCCTCCGTTCAACGTTTGAGCCGACTCCCCATCCGCGATGCTCGCGCGACGGCGCGCGCGAGCACCGCGGATGGGGAGGGGAAAATGATTATTTGGGCTTTAACCCAGGGCGGCGACGCTCTGCGTCTTGCCCTGGGCTATTATCTTTCGCCCCTGTGGGGCTGTTTTATAGACGCATTGCGTCAAAGGCTTTTTTCGTCTGATGGCGGCGGCATCCTGCCTGGCAAGAATGGGACCTTCCCCACTGACCTGTATTGGATGGTGCGCGAACATGAGGCTAGACCGCCGCGAGCAGGCGGCGTTCCCTTCCGAACGCCGATAGATTTGAGTCTCCTTACGTCGTCTGCTACAATTTTCTACGAGGGGCGAAGGGTTTCGGATGGTGGCGGCGAATTCGCTATTGGTCTGCCGGGCGCTGGGGGTGTCGCCCTTGCAGAGCTCGGGGAGTGTGGTTTGGGGCGAATAACCTGGGGCTTCGCGCTCCCGCCGTCGCGCTCCACCCCAGGCTGTCACATTGCGGGCTTTCAGCCCTGCGGCGCGGTTCGGCGCTGGGCGCAACCCCGAAAGCCTTCGGGGTTTAGATGGGGGCCGTTTCTCCAAATATATTAGAGTCTCGCCACCTCGACTGCTACAAATACTTGAACGTGTTCGTTGCGGACTTGCGCAGCGGCCCGGGACATGGAACACTAGCGGACTCGACTGGATAGACGATTCGTTGGAGTAAAGCGATTTATGACGCATGCCGCAAAAGGCCCGATTATGAGAGAAACCGACCCGCATTTGCAAAAATTCGAGCGCATGGAGAGGGACGCTCACCACCCGTCCTGGGTGTACCCATTGCGCAAAGCGGGCATGGCGCGCTTTGCCGAATTGGGCTTTCCCACCGTGCAGCAGGAGGATTGGCGGTTTACCAACGTCGCGCCGATTGCGAAATTGCCTTTGGAACCCGTATTGCAAGCAGCGCGCGAACGGCCCGGTCCCGACGCCGTGGCGGCATTTACCTTTGGCCGGCTGGCGGCGAGCCGCCTGGTGTTCGTCAATGGCCAATACGCGGCGGACTTGTCTTCGCCGGGTTTGCACCAGCAAGGCGTCGTCGTCTGCAATCTCGCCGCCGCCCTCGTCGGCGACACGGGCCTCATCGAAAAGCATCTTGGGCGGCACGCCCAGGATGAGCACAATCCGTTCACGGCGCTCAACACGGCTTTTTTCCAGGACGGGGGCTTTATTTTCGTGCCGGCGGGCCGGAGCGTCGATAAGCCAATCCATCTGCTGTTCATCACGACCGCGCGCGAAGCCGGGGCCGCTTCGCATCCGCGCAACCTGATCATCGCCGAGGCCGGCAGCCGGGCCACGGTGCTCGAAAGTTATGCCAGCACCGTCCCGGCGACTTCTTTTACGAATGCCGTGACGGAATTGGTGTTGGAGGAAGGCGCGATGGTCGAGCATTGCAAATTTCAGGACGAGAGCGCCACGGCCTTCCACATGGCGGCCATCCATGCGCAATTGGGCCGCGGTTGCAACCTGGTGTCGCACTCGATCGCGCTGGGAGCGCGGATTTCGCGCAACAACATCCGCACGGTTCTGGCCGGCGAAGGAATCGAGTGCATACTCAATGGGCTTTACCTCACCAAAGGCGACCAGTTGGCGGACCACCACATGGTGGTCGAACACGCGCAGCCGCATTGCAACAGCCATGAGTATTACAACGGCATTCTGGAAGACCGTTCGCGGGGGGTCTTCCACGGACGCATCCTGGTGCGGCCCGCCGCCCAGAAGACGGACGCCAAGCAGACCAACAAGAACCTGCTGCTCTCGGAAGACGCGACGGCGGACACCAAACCGCAATTGGAAATCTACGCCGACGACGTGAAATGCACGCATGGCGCCACGATTGGGCAGTTGAACGACGAGTCGATTTTTTATCTGCGCACCCGCGGCATCGGGCTGGAGCGCGCCCGGCGGATGTTGATTCACGCGTTTGCCGGAGAGATCATCGAGCGCGTGCGCCACGTGTTGGTGCGGGCGGAATTGGACAAGCTGGTGTGGGAGCGCCTCGAGCAGAGTCCGCAACTGAGCGAGGCGGCTTGAGGAAATCCAGATGACGAGACATGCGTTTAGACTGGGTGGAGCGGGCGACCGGCCCGCCCCGCTTCCCGACCCGTCGGGACCGAGCGGAACGGAGACGGCTTGCCGAAATGGAAAATGGGCCTTGATCTACCGCGTTATCCCCATTCCGCCGGCCGGGTCGCCCGGCGGCACAGGCAAGTTGCCTGTGCCACCCAGGCTTCGGAGACAGTGGTCATGTTTGAAGACTTAAACGACCTGTATCAGCAGGTGATTCTGGATCACTGCAAGAATCCGCGCAATTTCCGCGAGATGGCCGCGCCAAGCTGTTCGGCGCGCGGGCACAACCCCCTGTGCGGCGATCAGTTGAAACTGTTCGTGGCCCTGGAGGGCGACACGGTCAAAGATGCAACCTTTCTGGGTTCGGGCTGCTGCATTTCCAAGGCCTCCGCCTCGCTGATGACCGAAAGCGTCAAAGGCAAGACCAGGGGCGAAGTCCAAATAATGTTCGACGCAGTCCACGAAATGGTGACGAAGGGCGAATCCAAGAAGGATATGGGCAAACTGGCGGTGTTCGCCGGGGTCCACAAATTCCCGGCGCGCGTCAAATGCGCCATCCTCGCCTGGCACGCCCTCGTCGCGGCGCTCAAGGGCGAGGGCCAGCCGGTGACGACGGAGAGCGAGGCAACATGAGGCGGCTGGCGGCGGAATTCATCGGCACGTTCTGTTTGGTGTTTGCGGGCACTGGCGCCGTCGTCATCAACGATGTCAGCAGCGGCGCGATTACTCATGTGGGCATCGCACTGACCTTTGGGCTGGTCGTGCTGGCCATGATTTACTCTGTGGGCGATATTTCCGGCGCCCACTTGAATCCCGCGGTCACGCTGGGTTTCTTCGCGGCTGGCCGCTTCGATCGCGGGCAAGTTCTCCCTTACCTTGGGAGCCAGTGTCTCGGTGCGCTGGCGGCAAGTCTGTTGTTGCGGTTGTTGTTTCCGCAACACCCAACTTTGGGAAGCACGCTGCCGGCCGGCTCCGACTTGCAGTCCTTTGTCCTCGAATTCGTTCTGACCGCGCTCCTGATGTTTGTGATTCTCAGCGTTTCGACGGGCGCCAAGGAAAAAGGGATCACGGCGGGAATAGCGGTAGGCGCGGTCATCGCGCTCGAAGCGCTGTTCGCCGGGCCGATTTGCGGCGCCTCGATGAATCCGGCGAGATCGCTGGCGCCGGCGTTGATCTCGAAACATCTGGGCGGCCTGTGGATTTATGTGGTCGCGCCGGTGCTGGGCGCGTTTGCATCGGTCGGCGCCTGCCGCTGTGTGCGCGGCGATGGCTGCTGCACGCGGCCAGCCATGGGATCAGGCGTATGAAGAAAGTTCTTATTGTTTGCGTCTCCAAGCCGCTGGCGGAACTGGCGCCGATCGAGTATGATTTGGTGGCGACGAGGGGTTGCGGCGACGCCTGTCCGATGATGCGCGCGAGCGTGCGCGAGGATTGGGACATTCCTGGCCCGAAAAACATGGAACCGGAAGAATTTCGCAAAATGCGCGATTTGATCGAGAGCAAGGTCAAAGCGGCGCTCTTGCGCTTTGGAATCGATTTATGCCAGACGACGGCCCCATCACATTGACGCGCGACGTCGAGGCCGCCGTCATCCCGGTCGGCACGCAGGTCACGCTGCAAAAAGGCGAGCAGGCGCATATCACGCAATCGCTCGGCGGCAGTTACACGGTGATCGTGAACGGCAACATGTTCCGCATCGAAGGCCGGAACGCGGACGCGCTGGGCATAGCGACCGAGGCCAAATCGGCCGGCACCGGGCCGCCCGTCAGCCAGGAGCACCTCGAAAAGGAGATTTGGAACCAGTTGCGTTCTTGTTATGACCCCGAAATCCCGGTCAACATCGTGGACCTCGGCTTGATCTACGATTGCCATATCGCGCCGCTGAATCCGGGAAGCCATAAGGTGGACGTTAAAATGACGCTGACCGCGCCCGGTTGCGGGATGGGTCCGATGCTGGCGCAAGACGTGCAGAACAAATTGCTTGGCCTCGAAGGTGTGGACGACGTGGCGGTGGAACTGGTTTGGGATCCGCCCTGGAACCAGGGCATGATGACCGAGGCGGCCAAACTTCAACTGGGATTATTGTGACTGCCGCCGCCCCAGCCCCAACCCGGATGAAGACCAACGCGATCGATTGGGCCGCGTTGCGCGCCGATTTTCCGATCCTGGATCAGAAAGTCCACGGCCAGCCCCTGATTTATTTCGATAACGCAGCCACGACCCAGAAACCGCGCGCGGTGCTGGACGCGCTGCGGGATTATTACGAACGCGACAATGCGAACGTCCATCGCGGCATTCACGAATTGAGCAACCGGGCGACGGCCGCGTTCGAGTCCGCGCGCTCGCGGACGGCCCAATTCATCAACGCCCGAAGCGCCGACGAAATTATTTTCACGCGCGGCACCACCGAGGGAATCAATCTGGTGGCGCAGGCCTGGGGTTCCAAAAACATCCGCGCCGGGGACAAAATCCTCCTCACCGAGATGGAGCACCACAGCAACATCGTTCCCTGGCAATTGCTGGCCGAGCGCACCGGCGCGAAAATAATTTATCTGCCCATCACCGGCGACATCGGACTTCTAGATGCGAACCACCTGCCGGAATATTTGACCAACGAGGTCAAGCTGCTGGCGGTCACGCACATCTCGAACTCCCTTGGCACGATCAATCCGGTCGCGGATCTGTGCGCCCGAGCGCGCCGCCTCGGCATTACGACGCTTGTAGATGCCGCGCAAAGCGCCGGGCACCGGCCGCTCGATGTGCAGGAGCTCGGCTGCGACTTCCTTGTTTTCTCCGGCCACAAAATGTGCGGGCCCACCGGCATCGGCGTACTTTACGGGCGGCAGGAGATTCTCGAAGCCATGCCGCCGTACCAGGGCGGCGGCGAAATGATTCTAAGCGTCGATTTCGACAAGAGCACGTGGAAGCACGCGCCGCACAGATTCGAAGCGGGCACACCGGATATTTCGGGCGCGGTTGGTTTGCACGCGGCGATGGATTACCTCGACAAAATTGGCCGGAAGAACATTGCGCAGCACGATCAGGAGCTTGGGGCCTATGCCTACGCCAAGCTCTCGACCGCCTGCGGCATCCGGCTGTTCGGGCCGCACATCGGGCGAGCCGGGTTGGTGAGCTTCCTGCTGAAGGATGTCCACGCCCACGATGTAGTCACCGTGGCGGACCAGCGCGGCGTGGCGTTGCGCGGCGGGCACCACTGCAACCAGCCGCTCATGCGCCGCCTCGGCGTGGAATCGACGGCGCGCGCCAGTTTTTACTTTTACAACACCACGGAAGAGATTGACCGTTTCGCAGAAGTGCTGGGCGAAATCCAGAAGTTTTTCGGCAGTTGAGCAAATGGGAAACGGCCAAGATGAACACTTTTTTATGACGGCAGAGACAGAACTCATTGGACCGCAATCGACGATGCGGGAGGTGCTCGAATCGTACCCCGGCGCGCAACGCGCCTTGTTCCGCCGCTATCACATTGGCGGGTGCAGCAGTTGCGGGTTCCAGCCGGAAGAAACGCTCGAACATCTTTGCGAACGCAACGGGAACCTGGACGCCGCCGCGGTCTTGGCCCAGATCAGGAGCAGCCACGAGCAAGACGAGCGGCTGCTGGTCGGCCCGAAGGAGTTGGCGGCGCAATTGGAGCACGACAAATCCATCCGGCTGGTGGACGTGCGCTCGCGCGAAGAGTTCGAAGCGACTCATATCGGGGGCGCGGTGCTGCTCTCGCAACCGGTCATGCAAGAGATTCTTGCGGAAGGCTCCAACACGCGCCCGTTGGTCATCGTGGACCATCAAGGCAAGCAAGCTCTCGACGCTGCGGCTTACTTCATGGGCCACGGCCTGCAAAAAGTGCAGTGCCTGCGCGGCGGAATCGATGCATGGTCGCAGGAAGTGGACCCCAAAGTGAGGCGGTACCGCGTGGGGTAAGACAAATCAATATTCGCCATGAACAACGATTTGGAAAAACGGATTCGGCAAGCGCTGTCCAATCCGCAGAACCTCGGCGAACTTGCCGGCGCGGACGCCGTCGGCACCGTCGGAAACTCCGAGTGCGGCGAGATGTTGCGGCTGTGGGTCAAATTCAAGGAAGAGAAAGGGAGAAAAGTCATCGACCGCGCGACGTTTCAATCCTTCGGCTGCGAAACGGCGATTGCGGTGGCGAGCCTGGCGATGGAATTGATTCGTGGCAAAACGCCGGAGGAGGCGCTGGCGCTCAAGACGGAGGAATTGGCCGGCGAACTTGGCCCTTTGCCGCCGATGAAAATCCATTGCGCCCAGCTTGTCGAAGGGGCGTTGCGCTCCGCGCTCGAACCGGAAAAGGCGGAAGCCAAGCCGCCGTCCGTGTCTCCCGGCCCAGCCGTTTCGAATTCGAACCTGCTGGACAATTTTTCGAACCCCAGGGAGGGCGAGAGAAAGATTACTTTCCTCGAATAACCAAGACCATCCTCGCTCATGGCCCAGGTAAAACCCTTCGCTGCCTTGCGTCCCAATCCCGAACTGGCGGCGCGCATTTGCGAACTCCCTTACGACGTCATGTCCACCGAGGAAGCCCGGCAAATTGCCGACGGCAATCCCCTGAGCTTTCTCCATGTCAGCAAACCGGAAATCGACTTGCCAGCTTCGACCGATCTTTACGCGCCGGAGGTTTATGCGCGGGGCGCCGAGAATTTCCAGCGTCTCATTGCGCAGGGCGCACTTCGCCAAGATGCGGGGCATTTTTTCTACCTTTATCGCCAGGTCATGGGCCGGCACAGCCAGACCGGATTGGTTGCCGCGGCCAGTTGCGAAGATTACCTTAACGGCGTCGTTAAAAAACACGAACTGACGCGGCCCGACAAAGAGGAGGACCGGATCCGCCACATCGAGGCTTTGAATTCGCAAACGGGGCCGGTCTTCCTGGTTTATCGGGCCAACCGAAATATTCATGAATTTTCTGCTCGGAAGAGCGCCGAGCCGCCGAACATCGATTTCACAGCGAAGGATGGCGTGCGCCACAGCGCCTGGCTGGTTACGGATGCGACGGATGTGCAATTTCTGAAAGGTGAGTTTGCCAGTATTCCAGCGCTCTACATCGCCGATGGCCATCATCGTAGCGCGGCCGCCGCGCGGGTGTTTCGAAGCCGCCAGGGCGCGGGACGGAGCGCGTTTTTTCTCAGCGTCATTTTTCCCGACAACCAGGTGCAGATCCTTCCCTATAACCGGGTGCTGAAAGATCTCAACGGCCTGGCGCCGCAACAACTTCTCCAGAAATTAGAATCCGTGTTCGAAGTCAAAGCCGATGGCGCTCCAACGCCATCGCGCAAGCACGAGTTGGGCCTCTACCTGGCCGGCCGCTGGCATACGCTGACGTTCCGACCGCGTGTTTCGGCCACGAGCGATCCAGTCGAGAGCCTGGATGCCACGTTGTTGCAAAAGCAAGTGCTCGATCCGATCTTCGGTATTGCCGACCCGCGCACGAGCAAGCGCATCAACTTCGTCGGCGGCATCCGCGGCACTTCGGAATTGGAGAAGCTCGTCCAAAGCGGCGATTATGCCTGCGCGTTCTCTCTGTTCCCCACCAGCATCGGCGACCTGATGGCCATTGCCGACGCCGGCGGCATCATGCCGCCGAAGAGCACGTGGTTCGAGCCCAAGCTGCGCGACGCCATGTTTTGCCACATGCTTAATCCCTCAAGCAACGGCGGATGACTCAGTGCCTATTGTGAAACACGATATCGATTCAACTTTCAGCGTTGGCCAGCACGAGGCTTTTGTGCGAACTTTGCGCGAAGCGATGAATCGAAGAATTACTTCCGCGCTCACTTTGGGACTGCTGCTGGTCGGCGGCCTCCACGCCAGGGCGCAAACCAAAATTATGAATAACTCAACCAACAAGACGGAAATCGCCACGCTGGGCGGGGGCTGTTTCTGGTGTACCGAGGCGGTCTATCAAATGGTTCCCGGCGTCAAGTCGGTGACGAGCGGTTACGCCGGCGGCACCAAGCCCAATCCCACTTACAAGGAGGTCTGCACCGGCGACACGGGCCATGCCGAGGTGGTGCAAATCGAATACGATCCCCAGGTCCTTTCCTACGACAAGCTGCTCGAGACGTTTTGGGAAGTCCACGACCCAACTACGTTGAACCGCCAGGGCGCGGACGCCGGCACGCAATACCGCTCGATCATCCTCTACAGCAACGCTGCGCAGAAAGAAGCTGCCGAGAAATCAAAGGCCGAGGCCCAGAAACAGTTCCACAGGCCGATCGTGACGGAAATCGTCCCACTCTCGGTGTTCTACAAGGCTGAGGATTACCACCAGGACTATTACCGTCAAAACTCGAACCAGCCTTACTGCCACATGGTCATTCGCCCCAAAGTGGAAAAGTTCGAGAAGAAACTGCACGAAGCGAGCCGCTGATTGAGTGGCGACACTGAGGAGGAGACGGACAGCACTCGGCCAAATTTGGCCTGATCCTGAACCGCTCCACTCGCAGTGGAAATCAACCGACGCCAGCCGGACTCAAATCCCCTTCTGCAGCATGTACTTCAGCAAGTCGGCCACTCGGCAGCTATAGCCCCACTCGTTGTCGTACCAGCTCACCAGCTTGAAAAAGCGCTTGTTCAACTCGATGCCCGAGCCTTTGTCGTATATCGACGAAGACTTTGAGTGGATGAAATCGGAGCTGACCACTTCGTCTTCGGTGTATTCGAGGATGCCTTTGAGATACGACTCGCTGGCTTTGCGCATCGCGGCGCTGATCTCCTCGTAGCTGGTTTCTTTCACGGTGCGAACGGTGAGGTCCACGACCGACACGGTGGGAGTGGGCACGCGGAACGACATGCCGGTGAGCTTGCCTTTGAGCTCCGGCAACACCAGACCCACGGCCTTGGCCGCGCCGGTCGTCGAAGGAATCAGATTCAACGCCGCGGAGCGCCCGCCCTTCCAGTCCTTCTTGCTCGGGCCATCGACGGTTTTCTGCGTCGCGGTGTACGAATGCACGGTCGTCATCAGCCCCTCCTCGACGCCGAAGCCTTCCTTCAAGAGAACGTAAACGAGCGGCGCCAGGCAATTGGTCGTGCAGGAGGCGTTGGAAACAACGTGATGCGTCTGCGGATCGTATTTCCCTTCGTTGACGCCCATGACGAGCGTCGGGCAGTCGCCTTTGGCCGGCGCGCTGATGATGACCTTCTTCGCCCCCGCCGCAAGGTGGCCCTTGGCCTTCTCGACGTCGGTGAACAAACCAGTGGACTCGATCACCACCTGCACGCCCAATTGTTTCCACGGCAACTGAGAAGGCTCCTTCGCGCTGACCACGAGCATCTTATGCCCGTTGACCACCAGCACGTCGTCTTCCACTTTGTCTGGCGCGGATTTTTCCGAGGTGACCGACCCGTGAAAACGGCCCTGGGTCGAATCATATTTGACCAGATAGGCCAGGTTGTCCGCCGGGACGATGTCTCCGACGGCGACGACTTCGATGTCTTTGCCGACCAATCCTTGTTCGACCAGCGCCCGGAACACCAGGCGCCCAATGCGGCCGAAACCGTTAATTGCGACTTTCACTGCCATATTTCGTTCTTAGCTAGATTCAATGCGATACCGCATTCCAAATTGAGCGCGCATGTTAGCGTTCGTCAACCCGCGGTCAACAATGAACTCGGGTAATCCGAATGGCGCGCGTTGCCCTGGCAACCTTGCAGAGAATTTCCCAGTGAACTTTCCAATTTTGACTGCCGTACCAGCTTGCTAACTATGCCCGTTTGCCGTACATGTAAATAATGAAGTCGCTCGACATCATCGCTTCCGAGGCATTGCTTCTCCCCAAAGACCAGCGTTTTACCTTGGCGCACCGCATCCTTGCCAGCGTGGAACCCAAAGTGGAAGCTGCGGTGGAAGCCGCCTGGGACATGGAAATCCGCGAACGAATCAAGAAGTATGATGCCGATCCAAAATCCGGTGTGCCCGGACGAGATGTTTTTTTGGAACTCGACAAGAAACTCAAGCAATGAGTTATGAGTTTCTTCCGGAGGCTCGTGCGGAGTTTTGGGAGGCAGCGCTGTATTATGAAGCCAGGGAGGAGGGTTTGGGCGCCCGCTTTCGGGAAGAAGTTTCGCACGTCATCGACCGCATCCTCGATGACCCTTATCTGTGGCGAGAGCGCATCGGCGGTTACCGCCGGGTGAACTGCCCGATCTTCCCATACTACCTCGCTTATTTCATCCGATCGCAAAAAATTGTGATTGCTGCCGTCGCACATGGGCACAGAAAGCCCGGTTATTGGAAGGACAGAATGACAAGTGGCTGATTATTGTGCCGTTCCAAAAACGGAATATTTCGGATAGTCCCCGTTCCTGGGATTGAATTGCAGCCATGCTTCTCATAATCTGATTCGCGTGCAGCGCGAAACTTCGAAGCGATGCTTTGTTTTGCTGGCGCTCTCCTTGAGCGTGTCCATTCTGGCAGCCGGGCCGGCGCCGACTTCCGGCGTGGCTTCCGGGACTGCTCACTACGGGTTTCGGTCCGATCATGACCCCGAGGGCATCGGTAAATTCTATCTCGGGCGCGAAATTGCGCAGGTCATGGGGCATGAAGCAGCCAATTGGCTGGAGCGCCCGGAAAGGGAGGCGCAGGAACGGCCCGATCTGCTGCTCGCGGCGCTCAAGCTCAAGCCCGGCCAGTCCGTTGCGGACATCGGCGCGGGCTCGGGCTACTATGCCCGGCGGCTGGCCGGGCTGGTGGGCGAGGCCGGAATCGTCTACGCCGTCGATATTCAGCCGGAGATGCTCGATTTGATTGGGCGGAAAATGGCCGAGCTGAAAATCCGCAATGTCAAGCCAGTCCTGGGCACGATCACCGATCCGAAACTGCCGCGCGCCTCGGTGGATTTGGCTTTGATGATCGATGTGTACCACGAGTTCGACCATCCGTACGAAATGATGCAGGCGATCTGCTCGGCCCTCAAACCGGGCGGGCGCGTGGTGTTCGTGGAATTCCGCGGCGAAGATCCCAAAGTGCCGATCAAGCGGTTGCACAAAATGACCGAAGCGCAGGTGCGCAAAGAAATGGCGGCGCAGCCGCTCGAGTGGGTGCGGACGGATGAAACGATGCCGTGGCAGCACATCATCATCTTTCGCAAGAAGGAATAGAGCACCCGACTAGCCGAAGATCGCAGGCACAAGCATGACGCTGCCGTGGGTCCATGGCCGCAGTGAGGGAAGCGGAACGTTCGTTCTCGCCGGATGGGTCTTTCTGCGATTGCTGGGATTGATTTATCTGGCGGCGTTCGTTTCGCTGGCCGTGCAGATCAAAGGCCTGGTCGGAAGCGCCGGCATTCTGCCCGCAAAAGAGTTCCTTGCCGCCCGCAAGCATTGGGGCGCGCACCGGTTCCAACGCCTGCCGACGCTTTGCTGGGGGAATGCGAGCGACGGTTTTCTGATGTTTCTGGCTTGGGGCGGAGCCGCGCTCGCGGCTTTGCTGATCGCGGGCTTTGCCCCCTGCCCGGTCCTGATTTTGTTGTGGGGGTTTTATTTGTCGCTCTTTACGATAGGCCGCTTCTTCTTGGCATACCAATGGGATACGTTGTTACTCGAGGCCGGTTTTCTCGCGATCTTTTTCGCGCCGCAGGAACTCGCGCCGGTTTTTCCGCCGCGGGCTGAGGCTTCGCCCGTCATCCTGTGGCTTTACTGGTGGCTGCTGTTTCGACTCATTTTTTCCTCCGGCGTCGTGAAGCTGCGCAGCAGCGATTCGACCTGGCGGAGGTTGACCGCCTTGCGTTATCACTTCGAAACGCAGCCGCTTCCAACGCCGCTGGCCTGGAGCGCGCATCAGTTGCCAATTCGCATTCACCGGGCCGCCGCGGCGCTACTGCTGGCCATCGAATTGGGCGCGCCGTTTTTGATTGCCGGTCCGCCACTGTTGCGTCATGTCACCGCGGCATCCCTTGTGCTGCTGATGGCGCTCATTCAACTCACGGGCAACTACAGCTTTTTCAATTTGCTCGGGATCGCGCTGAGCGTGCTGTTGCTCGATGACAAGCTGTTGCTGCCGGTATTTCGCTGGGCGGCCCACGGCGTTGCGCTCGCCCCGGCGCCGCCATCCCCGCGCTGGCTGGATGGAATCGCGGCGGTTGTGGCTGTCGTAGTTCTGAGCCTGTCGATGGAAACACTCCGGCGGCTTTTTCGAATCGAAGTTTCCTGGCCAAAATCCATCGCGAAAACCTTCGAGTTTCTCGAGCCATTTCGGCTCGTCAATGCTTACGGACTGTTCGCAGTCATGACCATCGAACGGCCGGAAATCATCGTGGAGGGAAGCAACGACGGAGCGCACTGGCTGGCCTACGAATTCAAGTGGAAACCCGGCGACGTGAGGCGGGCGCCGCGCTTCGTCGCGCCGCACCAGCCGCGGCTCGATTGGCAAATGTGGTTCGCGGCCTTGGGCTATTACCCGAATCATCCGTGGTTCGGCCGCTTTCTCCGGCGCTTGCTGGAAGGCTCGCCGGCAGTGCTGGGGCTTTTGCGAACGAACCCGTTTCCGGACAAACCGCCGCGGCTGGTGCGCGGCGTGCTTTACGATTACCGATTCACCAGTCGCGCCCAGCGTCGCACGACCCGCGCCTGGTGGCGCAGAGAACGACGCGGTTCGTATTCACCCGTTTTCGAATCGTACATTACGGGATTGCCAAAGCGTGCTTGCCGCCGCTAAAACAGAGGCGACATGCCGACAGTCGCCGAGCAGCTCCACCAGGCCCGCGAGTCCAAAAAGCTCACGATTCAGCAGGTGGCGGAAGTTACCAAAATCCGCAGCGACCATTTGCGCGCGCTGGAGGAGGGCAATTTCGAAATCTTCTCCGCTCCGGTCTATATTCGTGGATTCGTGCGGAGTTACTCGACGCTGTTGAAGCTCGATGTGCCCAGGGTGATGGCCGACCTTGAGGCCGAGCTGGGTCAAAGCATGAAATTCTCCGAACCGCCTCCGCTCTCGAATGAGTCGCGCGGCGTGCTGGATTTCTTCATGCTCCAGCTCTCGAAGGTGGATTGGCGCAAGGGCGTCGTCACGCTGGGCGTTTTGGCGCTCCTTGGGGTGGTTGCCACGGTTTTTCTGGTTTGGCGCCATGAGCAGGCCGCCGATCCGCTCAAGAGTCTTAAGCCTGCCGTCTATCAGCCCACTTCCGGCGTTTCCGGCGAAACTTTACCTCTACCATCACCGAACGCGCCGAAGCATTGAAACCCAACTCCGCTTGCTTGAACTTAAGGCCACTCCCTGTATTCTCGGAAACATGAATTCGCTGCTGCTGATCGGGGGACGGATAATCGATCCATCCAGCGGTATGGATGCGGTCGCCGATCTGTTGATCCTGGAGGGGAAGATCGCCGCAACGGGCCCGGAGGCAGCGGCGCGGACGCCTGCCGGTGTCGAGCGCATCGATGTCAGTGGATTAGTGGTGGCGCCGGGATTGATCGATTTGCACGTGCATCTGCGAGAGCCGGGACAAACGGC
>Ga0073928_10004544_pt1 | contig 20421 bp, 15 predicted proteins | sample PaiPotPPA55metaG_FD_76969 | JGI IMG/M metagenome (GOLD analysis project Ga0073928, IMG submission 76969) | Iron sulfur acid spring bacterial and archeal communities from Banff, Canada, to study Microbial Dark Matter (Phase II) - Paint Pots PPA... ...
CCGCGCCTCTGGCCCAGCTCCTCGACCACGATTCTTTCGAAGCCGCGACATCGCACGGGCTCACGAAGACCGACCTCGAGGCGCTCGAAAACCATCGCGACAAGTGGGTCCAGGAAGGGGCACGCGCCGCATCATCTGGGCTCGGCCAACACATGAAAGAACTGATCGCCCTGAAGCTGGTGCCGCTGTTCAGCGACCTGACGCTGGAGCAGCTGTCGAGCATCGACCGCTTGATGGTCACGCGCCACTACATCAAGGGGGAGACGCTCTTCCGCCAGGGCGACGTGGGCTCGGAGCTGTTCGTCGTGCTTGACGGCGAGGTGCGCATCCACCTCGATAGCGACGGGACGGAGGTGACGCTCGCGCGCCAGGGCCCCAACAGCGTGCTGGGCGAGATGGCCGTATTCGATGAGCAGCCGCGCTCGGCGAGCGCCCAGGCCACGCAGGACACCACGGTGCGAGTGCTGCGCCGAGACCGCCTGCAAGCGATAGTCCACGAGCACCCAGAAGTCCTCCTGGAGTTCGTCAAAAACCTGAGCCAGCGGGTGCGCACGATGAACGACCAACTGCAAGCGCAGAGGATCGCAACTCCCTCCTGAGAAAGGCTGGCTGTAAGCGATCCCCTCTCCCGCAAAGCGGGAGAGGGTTAGGGTGAGGGCACCCTCCAATTCCTGGAGAATAAGCTCGCCCACCGCATCCATGCTCGACAGCTCGCCCGTCCAGAACCGGATGACTCGCCAGCCGTTGTCCTCGAGCCATCTCGTGCTGCGGCGTCACGCGCCTCCTGCTCGTCGTTGCCGTGAGTGAACCCGTCGACCTCGATGATCAGCCGGTTCGATATGCACACGAAGTCCCCGATGTACGAGCCAATGGGGACCTGTCGTCGAAACTTGTACCCCAGAAAACGTCGCCCGCGCAGGACGTACCACAGCCTCTTCTCGGAGTCGGCCATGTGCTGACGCTGCTCGCGAGCCCGCGAGATGGAAGGGTGTCGTGCCATGGACGCATGGTCTGGCGCGCCCGGGGAAAAGGGAACGTTCTTTACATGGGTATACCCTCACCCTAGCCCTCTCCCGCTGCGCGAGAGAGGGGATCTTGCTTGCTCATGCTGCGCGGGAGAGGGGACCTTTCGCGGGGGCTACTCTTCCGGGCGCACCTCGATTTTGCGTTTCGCTGCTTCCAGGCGTTCCGTGCAGATCTTCAGGTAGACGCGCGCTTCGTCTACCGCTTTGAGGGCGTCGTCCAGGGACAGGTCGCCGTCTTCCAGCAGCTTCAGCTTTTCGTCCAGCTTCTCCAGCGCCTGCTCGTACGTGAGGTCCTGGCTCACGGTTCGACCTCGTCGACGCGCGCGCCCAGGCGCCCGGCCGCCAGCCGGATGCGCACCTTGCGCCCCGCGGCCGTCTCCGACGCCCCCCGCAGCACGACGCCCGTCGCCGCGTCCTGCGTGATGCTGTAGCCGCGCGAGAGCACCGACTCCGGGCTCAGCGCCACCAGCCGCTCGCGGCGGTGCTCGAGGGCTCGAGTCGCGACGCCGAAACGCTCGGTGAGCGCCCGCTCCAGGCGCTCCGTCGCCCGGCGCGACGCCAGGACGTTGCGGCTGCGCGTCAGGCGCGCCAAGGCGGCCGCATCCAGCCGGCGCCCGCGCTCGCGCAGCGCCTCCGACCGCCGAGCCACCTGCTGCACCGGGCTCAGCCGGGCCAGGTCTGCCCGCGCCCGGACCAGCCGCTCCGAACGGAGACGAACCAGGTTCGGCAGCGCCGCGAGCAGCCGCTCGCGCCTGGCCTGCAGCCGCTCCACCTCGCGCGCCAGCCGCCGGTCGCGCTCGCGCTCCAGGCGCCGCCCGCGCTCCGCGAGCTGCACCAGCAGGTCGGCCTTCTTCGGCACGACGCGCGCGCCCGCCTCCGTGGGCGTGCGGCACTCCGCGTCGGCGACCATGTCGGCCACCGTGCGGTCGGAGGTGTGGCCAAGAGCTGTCACCACCGGCACGCGCGACGCCAGGATCGCGCGCGCGATCACCTCATTGTTGAACGCGAACATCTCCTCGAAGCTCCCGCCGCCTCTCGCGATCACGATCACGTCCGCGAGCCCCTCCTCATTGCACCGGCGCAAGGCCCGGGAGATGCTGGCCGGCGCCGCGGCGCCCTGCACCTGCACGGGATACACGACGACCGGCATGTTCGGGAAGCGATCCCAGATCGTCTGCTGCAGGTCGTGGATCACCGCACCCGTCGGCGACGTGATGAGCGCTACGGTCTTCGGTATGAACGGAAGCCGGCGCTTGCGCGACGCCTCGAACGCGCCCTCCGCCTCGAGCCTGCGCTTCAGCTCCTCGAGCCGCGCGCGCAGCTTGCCCACGTCGTCGAACTCGACCTGCTCGACGATGAAGCTGAGTCGGCCGGTCTTGCCGAAGAAGTCGATCTTGCCCCTGAACACGAACACCTGGCCGTCCTCGGGCAGCGTCGTCACGCGCGCCGCCCTGTCGGCGAACAGCACGGCCTCGAGCTTGCTCAGCCCGTCCTGGATGGTGAAGTTGAAGTGGCCGGCCGCGCCGCGCTTGATGCCCGTCACCTCGCCCTTGAGCAGCACGGCGGTCAGCGGCCGCAGCTCGCGCCGGATCTCGTTGGCGAGCTCGGTGACCGTGAACGGACGCGGCGCTTCCTCGGGACGGATCATCGGCCGTCTAGCTTAGGCGGCCCCGAAGAGGGGTGCAGCGCCGGACTCAACCCATTCCGCACGTTTGGTGCCAGACGCTCTCGTCCATCGCGGTAATTCCGCCCGTTTGGTGCCCAAGAGGCGAGAACCGAGCCAGGTCAGACCGACCGTGAGAAGTGGTGCGATGAGATGCGCATTCGCTTGTTGAAGTACAGGCGGTGCGCGGTCTGGCGGTCAGGCCCGACTCCCGAGTCCAGGTGGAACTCCCCGCAGCCGAGGCGCTTGGCCTCCTCGACCATCCAGTCCATCAGCAGCCCGGCGTGCCCCCGCCCGCGGTACATCTGCCGCGTCGACAGGTCGTCGCAGTACAGGGCGTGTCCCCAGGCCAGGTAGTCGAGGACACGGAAGCCCGCAGCCGCGGCGGCCTGCTCGTTATCGTCGAACGAGCCGATGAGCCGGTAGCCCTGCGCGCGCTGGGTCTCGTTCACGACGCGCACGAAGTCCGCCGACGACCCGACGTGCGGCCGCAGCTCGAGCATGGCGACGTACGCGAGGTGCGTCTCACCAATTCCCAGCTCCCGGATCACGAGAAAAGCTTAGTCTGCGCTCACACGCACGAGCCGCTGACGCCGATCACGTCAACGCAGCGGTCGGATTGGAAGTGCTCCCGCACGCCGCCAGCACCAGCAGGCTCAGCAGCGCAAGCGCTCGCATGACCCTACGAACGCCGCAGGCGGTCCGGTGTTACGAAGCTAGCCCCCGATCTGGGACATGTTCTTGGCCGGCTTGATGAACCCCGGCTGGTTGATGAGGTGTCCTTCCTCTTTGTGCCAGACGGCGTTCTCGATCACGGCGCCGATCGTGTCGTCCGACGCCCCCGAGCGCATGAGGTCGCGCAGCGGCGTCTCGTTGAGCGAGAACAGGCACGTGCGCAGGCCGCCCTCCGCGGTGAGGCGAACCCGGTTGCACGTGGTGCAGAAGGCCTGGCTCACGGACGAGATGAAACCGACACCGCCCTGCGCGCCGTCCGCGAACTTGAAGCGCGTGGCCGGGCCCGGTCGCGTGTCCACCACCGGCACCAGCGGGAACAGATCCTCGATCTGCTCCTGGATGCGCCGGCTGGGCACCACCTGCTCGTTGGTCCAGATGTTGTCGCCGTCCAGGGGCATGAACTCGATGAACCGAACCTCGTAGCCCTTGTCGCGCGCGAGTCGCGCGAAGTCGACGACCTCGTCGTCGTTGTGGCCCTTCATGACGACCATGTTCAGCTTGATCGGCCACAGGCCGGCCTCGCGGGCGGCGTCGATGCCGTCCATCGTCCGCTTGAAGGCGTCGCTGCGCGCCATCTCGTGGAAGCGCTCCATGTTCAGCGTGTCGAGCGAGATGTTGATGCGCTTGAGACCTGCATCGGCCAGCTTCTGCGCCTTCTCGCGCAGCAGCACGCCGTTGGTGGTCATCGTGATGTCGAGCGTCGGGTCGAGCTCGTTGATCATGCCGACGAGCTCCTCGACCTTGACGCGCACCAGCGGCTCGCCGCCGGTGATGCGGATGGTGCGCACGCCGTAGCGGTGCACGAAGATGCGGGCCAGGCGCGTGATCTCCTCGAAACGGAGCAGGTCCTCCCGGGCCAGCCACTTCAGGCCCTCCGCGGGCATGCAGTAGATGCAGCGGAAGTTGCAGCGGTCGGTGATCGAGATCCGGAGGTCGTCGGCCACGCGCCCGTACGTGTCCTTCAGCTCCCTCCCCGCCATCGCCATTTCATCGATGATAGTTCCCTGATGGCCAAGCAGTGCCCTCTCCCGCGCCAGCGGGAGAGGGTTAGGGTGAGGGCATGACCATGCCGGAGCACATTCTTCTCGAGATCGAGCCGCCGATCGCCACCATCACGCTCAACCGGCCCAAGGTCCTGAACGCCCTCAGCCCCGACCTCGTGCGCGAGATCAACGAGGCCCTGCGGGAGCTGGACCCCGACGACCGGGTGCGGGCGGTCGTGATCACCGGCGGCCCCAAGGTGTTCGCCGCGGGCGCCGACATCGCGGACATGGCGGACCGCAGCGCCGCCGAGCAGCTGCAGCGCGACCAGGTCGGCCGGTGGGTGGGCATCACGTCCTTCACCAAGCCGCTGGTCGCGGCCGTGAACGGCTACGCCCTGGGTGGCGGCTGCGAGCTGGCCCTGATGTGCGACCTGATCGTGGCCGGCGACACCGCGAGGTTCGGCCAGCCCGAGATCAACCTCGGCATCATCCCGGGCGCCGGCGGCACCCAGAGATGGCCGCGCACGGCGGGCAAGTACGTGGCGATGGAGGCGGTGCTGGCGGGCACGCCCATCACCGCCCAGCGCGCCCACCAGCTCGGCCTTGTCAACAAGGTCGTGCCCGCCGAGATGGCGATCAAGATCGCCCAGCGCATCGCCCGGCAGCTGGCCGAGAAGCCGCCGCTGGCGCTGCGCCTGGCCAAGGAGTCGGTCCTCAAGGCCTTCGAGACGCCGCTGGCGGAAGGCCTGGCCGCCGAGCGCCGGAGCTTCTACTTCCTCTTCTCGACCGACGACCAGAAGGAGGGCATGCACGCCTTCCTCGAGAAACGCAAAGGCGTATTTAAGGGAAGGTAACGATGGCAACCGAAGTCGAACAGCACGTCAACATCCATGTGCACGACGGCATTGGGCTGATCCAGCTCAACCGGCCCGAGAAGATGAACGCCATCGGCGCCCTCACGCGCAAGCAGCTGGGCGAGGCGATCAAGCAGGCCGAGCGCGACGACGCCGTGCGCGTGGTGGTGCTCACCGGCAGCGGGCGCGCCTTCTGCTCGGGCGCGGACGTCACCGAGATGGCCGGCGACGGCGGCATGCACGGGCCCGAGGACGTCGGCAACATCCTGCGCAACGAGTACATGCCTATGCTCACGCGCCTGCGCACCATGCCCAAGCCGGTGATCGCGGCCATGAACGGCCCCGCGGTCGGCATTGGCGCCAGCTACGCGCTGGCGTGCGACATCCGCATCGCGACGCCGGAGGCGTACCTCATGGAGGCGTTCGTGAACATCGGCCTGGCGCCGGACGGCGGCGTCAGCTGGCTGCTGCCGCGTCTGGTGGGCACCGGCATCGCCTACGAGATGTTCTTCACGGGCAAGCCCCTGTCGGCGGCCGACGCCCACCGCCTGGGCGTGATCAACCGCATCGTGCCGGCCGACAAGCTCGAGGCCGAGGTGCGCGAGCTGGCGGCGCAGCTGGTGGCGCAGCCGAAGCAGGCGATGGCGGCCGCAAAGCGCGCCGTCAACCACGCCCTCGAGTCGAGCTACGAGGACGCGCTGGAGTTCGAGTCGTACCTGCAGGAAGCGCAAGCGGGTAGCCAGGAATTCATAGACGGAGTCCAAGCCTTCCTCTCCCGCCGGAAGAAGTGAAAGCAGCCATACACCTCCCCCCGTGGGGGAGGTCGGGTGACCTATCTTCACCTCCCCACCGTGGGGGGAGGTCGGCGGGCGAAGCCCGCCGGGTGGGGGGGCCACTCATAGTTGCATGACGCAGTAATCGTCTCCACCGCCCGCACCCCCATGGGTCGCTACGGCGGCCAGCTCAAGGACATCCGCCCCGACGACCTCGCCGCCATCGCCCTCAAGGAGGCCGCCGCCCGCGCAGGCCTGAATCCAAAAGACGTCGACGACGTCATCCTCGGCTGCGCCAACCAGGCCGGCGAGGACAACCGCAACGTCGCGCGCATGGCCCTGCTGTTAGCCGGCTTCCCAATAGAAGTACCGGGGCAGACGGTCAACCGCCTGTGCGGCTCGGGCATGCAGGCGACCATCGCCGCCGCGCGCGAGATCCAGGCCGGCGCGGCCAACGTGATGATCGCCGGCGGCGTCGAGAGCATGACGCGCGCGCCGTGGGTCATGGCCAAGCCCGACGCGCCCCATCCCCGCGGCCCGCAGACCGTCTACGACACGTCGATTGGCTGGCGCCTCATCAACCCGAAGATGGCCGAGATGTACGGCACGCTGGCGATGGGGGAGACCGCCGAGCGCGTGGCCCAGAAGTACGAGGTCTCGCGCGAGGACCAGGACGCGTTCGCCCTGCGCAGCCACCAGCGCGCCGTCACGGCGCAGCTCTCAGGCCGGCTCGTGGAGGAGATCGTGCCGGTCGAGGTGCCGCAAAGAAAGGGAGAGCCGATCCGAATAATCGAAGACGAAGGCCCGCGCCCCGACAGCACGCTCGAGGCGCTGGCCAAGCTCAAACCCGCATTCGCCGCCAACGGCTCGGTCACAGCCGGCAACTCCTCACCACTAAACGACGGCGCGACAGCAATCGTGCTGATGTCGTCAGGGGAAGCCGCCCGCCGCGGCCTCAAGCCGCTGGCGCGATTCGTCGCCGCGGCCGCGGCCGGCGTGCACCCCGACTACATGGGCATCGGCCCGGTCCCCTCCAGCCTGAAGGCGCTCGAGAAGGCAGGCCTGCAGCCGTCGGACATGGAGGTCGTGGAGCTCAACGAAGCCTTCGCCTCGCAGTCGCTCGCCTGCGTCCGCCTGCTGGGCCTGGACGAAGGGCGCGTGAACGTCAACGGCGGCGCGATCGCCCTGGGCCACCCGCTGGGCTCGAGCGGCGCCCGCCTGGTGGGGACGCTCGTCCGCGAGATGGACCACCGCGGCGCGAGGTACGGCCTGGCCACGATGTGCATCGGGGTCGGCCAGGGCATCGCGTCGATCTGGGAGCGGGCCTAAGTGACTCCCCTGCCCCTCTGAGGGCGAGGGTAGGGAGGGGGTGATGGAGCGTGATCCCGCCGCGGTCCGGGCGATGTTCGACCGCATCGCCCGGCGCTACGACCTGGTCAACACCGTGCTGTCGGCCGGTATCGACGGCAGCTGGCGCCGCCGAGCGGCGCGCGCGACGGGGTTGGTCGCGGGCGGGTCGGCCCTGGACGTCGCGTGCGGCTCGGGGAAGCTGACAGCTCAGCTCGCGCGAATCGCGGGCGCGCGGGGGCGCGTGGCCGGCCTGGACTTCAGTCCCGAAATGCTGACGATCGCGCGACACGACCACCCCGGCCTCGAGTTCCTTGAAGGCGACGCGCTTAATCTTCCGTTCGACGATGCGACGTTCGACGCCACGACGATCGCGTTCGGCCTGCGCAACCTGTCAGACCCGGTTCGCGGCCTGCGGGAGATGGTGCGGGTGATCAAGCCGGGAGGAAGAGCTGTCGTCCTGGAGTTCGTGAAACCGCCGAAAGGACTGATAGGTTCCACCTACCGGATATATCTTCGTAGCCTGCTGCCAGCAATTGGCGGCATGATCTCAGGCGACCGATCCGCGTACCGATACCTGAGCGACACGGTGGACTCGTACCGCAATCTTGATGAGTTAGGCGAACTGGCACGTGATGGAGTCTGGTCATCCATCGGACTCGAACCGTTGGCGGGTGGCACAATCGCCATCGCGTTCGGCCAGCGCTGAACTTGCGCTCCCCAAAACTTACTCCGCGTCCGGGTTCGGCTCGGCTCAGGCCAACGACCTCAGCAGCGATCTACGGCCTTCTCTGAGCGATCGCGTGTCGCAGCAATGTCCACGTAACTGCTGTTGCCTCGCCCAGCTTTAATGCAACAACCCCGAACCCCAGTACCGGATCCGGATAGAAGAGCGCCCAAGGCCGGCGAAGCCAGGGACGGTCGAGCGCAACTCCAATGCCTCGTCGCCCATGCTTGCGTGCAAACTTGCGCAAGCCTTCGGCATAGTAGGCCTTGCGACGACATGCATCCACGTATCGGACGCGGCCCTCGTCGTGTAAGATGCCGCTTTTGGTTTGTACTATTGATGCTAATGCGCCAGCGCGAATCGTAAGGTCCCAGTCTTCGGGGCCTGTCAAGTCCTCGTCGAAGCCGCCCAATTCGTTGAAGAGTGACGCCCGAAACCCGCGAGCGGCTTCGACTCCGCTCTGAGTCGTGTAGAAGGATCGTTCCAGCGCCCGGACTCGTGCGAAGAATCCCGTTCCGATGGTCCTTTCTGGGATCACAACTGCGCCAGCGCCGTCGCGGATAGCATTCTCGACCTCAGCAACGACCGTCGGCTCAAGAACCATGTCGGAATCAACGAACACGAGAACGTCTGCGTCGACGGATCTGGCACCTATATTGCGCTGGCTGCTTCTCTCAGGGCCGCCCGACACTACGTGGTCGGCCAATTGGGCTGCCAATCCGACAGTTCCATCAGACGAGTCATTGTCCACAACAACAACGGTGCAAGGAACCGTCTGGCGGCGCAGCGCGAGCAAGCAGTCACGCAGTGTGCGCGATGACTGGCGGGTCGGAACCACTACCGCGGTCGTCATGCTGCGATGCCATGATAGTTGGCGCTTTGCAATTGCAGTCTATTGGCCATCGCCAGTGCCACGGGCTAGGAACGAACCTAACCAGCAGCGAACATTGTAGCTAGCCGGTGCATATCCTCGCAATCCTCAACGGTTCAGTTCGTGGCTTCTCTGGCGGTGACCTCCACCTGATCTCCGTTCTCAACGAGTGGTCGCGCGAGCATGCTGTTGACCTCTACCTTCCCGTCGCTTCGTCACCAGAAATCGGGGCGCAGTTGAGCCCGCGTGTCAGAGTGCATGGCCAGCCATCCGGAAGACGCCCCATGTCAAGGTTGCTATATCTCATCCTCGTTACAAGACGCATGCTCGTAGCGACCTGGTATGTCTGGACTGGCCGAGGTCGCTGGGACGTCGTTATTGCTGCCAGCCATTTCGCGTTCGATGCTATTCCGGTGCTGGTAGCTGGACGTTCGACGGCGCGAGCGGTCTATTGGTGGCATCATGCGACGGCTCCGCGCGGGCGGCCGGAATGGGTAGGGGCGCTGGTAAAGGCCTCGGAAGCACTTATGGTCAGATCGTTCCGGTACCATCGGGTGAAAGTTCTGACCTCGAACTCAGCCACCGCGAAGTGGCTGACCGACACCGGGTTGCCATCCCAGCAGGTTGCAGGCACCGTTGGCGGCTTGTCGATCAGATCATCCCCGGTCTCGGATGAAGAAGCGCTCGCCAGTCAGCCTGGCCTCGCCAACGTTGTGGGACGCAAAATCGTGTTGTTCTTCGCTCGCGTCACGAAGTTGAAGGGGGCACACGAGCTACCGAGAATAGTACGAGCGGTAGCCTCCGCTTCAAACGATGCAATCGTGGTTGTGTGTGGAGCGGAGGGAGCAGAAGCCAAACCAATCCGGGAGGAGCTTCGGGTCCTGGAGGAGCGAGGGGTCGTGAGGTTTTTGGGTTTCACCCTAGATCCCATTAAGACGTGGCTTTTCGCTCGCGCGCATGTGTTCATTGCTCCAAGCTACGAAGAAGGCTGGGGCATCACCATTGCGGATGGCCTTTCTAGCGGATGTTGGGTGATTGTTTACGACCTGCCAGCGGTCCGGGAGGCGTTCCCTCGAGGACCGATATTTGTTCCACTCGGCGATGCTGAATCGTTCGCCCGAGCGACTGCGAGGTGCTTAGCGCAAGAGCGCCCTGGTCAGTTCGCCAATGCTCAGGACTATTCCTGGCAGACGATTGCCGCGTCTGACCTAGAAGCGATCCTGACCTAGCTTGGGTCTCTCGACATAATCCGTCTCATGTACATCGGGCGATGTGTCGGCCACACTGCAGCGATGCATAGGGCTAGGGCTACAAGGGCCCACCCTGCAAGCAGAAGTTGCCAGCCGGGGTTGCCGTCGTAATCCATAACAATCTTGAGCAAGCCACCTTGCGGGACCAGCCAGCCGTTGGCATACCCAAGTGCTTGAAAGTGAACCAAGGTCGCTTCGCCATTGGCTCTATCAACGTGAGCCACCCACCCGGGGTCGTACGCAGCGTCGAGGGTGATGTAGAAGGGCCCAGTGGAGCGGACCTCCAGAGTGACGTGAGACGCACCGACAGCACTCGACACAAGGGAGACTTGGCCAGAATTGTCCTGCGGCATCGACGGTATACCGGTTGGAACAAGTATTGGACCGCTTGGACTGTCGATCGACGGTGAAGTCCTGGCCAAAGTCCATGACGAGCTGGCTTGCCAGCCCGATGGCAGCCCACCAGTCTGCAAAACGCTCGGGTCGAGCTGATACAACCGCCCATTGGACGATTGAAGTGACACAGTCATAACCGTGACGTTCGACAGAAAGGTCGAGATCACAAAGGTGGCCGGCCCAGATGGAGCATTTGTTGTGCGCGCGACAGGAATGCGGTCAACCAACACTTCGACTGTGGATCTCTGTCTCGTAATTGTGATCGAATGGGGCACCTCGGGATCGACCCGGTAACTCGTGGCCGTACCCGTGGGTCGTACCTGCGTTCCTTGCATGATCTCAATGCGACTCCCGTCAGCACGCAGTTCACCTAGCACCAAGGCGGTCCGAGTCTTGAAGCCGACAGCAACGTCGGTCCCCTGCTCGAATCCCAACCGCACCGAACCCGTGAAGTCCCCCATCACTAGCTCGGTATAGCCGATCTCATTCTCGGACCACGACGGAGCCGCCGGGCCCGAGTTTGATAGGACGACCGGGCTTTGAACCCTGCGAGCGTCGATGACCGCCTGCGCGATCGGAACTTGACGAACAGTCCAGGTATCGTTCTGCGCGGACCAACCCGTAGGCTCGCGACCGATGTCTTGGTCGATGAGGTCCAGCGAGTATGTGGAACTCCCGGCGCTTTCGACGGTCAGCGAGGCGACCGAAGCACTGCTGTTGAAACCAACAAGGTAAACATTGCCTCTGCCGAGAGTGGAGTCTTCCGCGTTAGCTACTGACTGTCCGTTGACCTCAAAGGCATATTTGCTGCCAGCTCGCGAGAACACGAGGTCGTAGAACTCGCCCGTTTGCGCCTGGCTGCCAGCACTTGCGCCAAAGGGAATGAAGTTATTACCAACCGAATGTTCCAGACGTGAGCCGTCAGTGCGGAGTTCGGCGACAACATAGTGGTCGCCCACTCGGAATCCAAGGCCGAGGTACTGACCGACAGTGATGCGAGCACGCGCCCGCACAATGAAATCTGAGACGTCTGTCTGAGACAGGACGGCTGTGTTGGTCGTCCAGGAACCTCCGCCCACGCGGACCTCGTCGAAAACAAGGGGTTGCTCGATCCTAACGGCTTGAGTGGATGCACGGACGACTGCTTCTTTCCAGAGGGAGTTCTCGTATACGTCAAGCGCGCCGAATGTGACGACATGACGTAGGAATGGGTACTGGGCTAGCACGGCCAAGACCTGCCCGGGCGCAGGCTCACTGTAGAAAGCGACATCAACGTCCCGTCGCTCGACGACATATCGGATATCAAGCACCGCTAGGAGCGTGGCGACGTCCTGCTGCGATCCACCAGTGGAGAGTTCGTTAAGAAGGAGGCTGGCAAGCCTATCTCCATCCATCGTCGAAGCAGCTGGACCAGGCTGCTGGACAACACTGGGATGATGAACGAGCACCGTGGCGGGCTCTCCAAGTGGTTGTCCCCAGTTGTAGACGGAGAAATACTGGCCTGGCAGGTATGCGATTCGAAATGAACCTGGCTGGCTGTTTGCCCACTGCGCAAACGTTGTCCAGTAGGTTGGAATGTTGTAGAGCCTCTGAGGTGGAACGACCGTGCCAGTGAACAGTGGACCACCCTGCGCGACAATCCCCACCACCGCCAACCAGGCAGCCCCTTCGCGAAGCGACTGTGGGGCTACCCCGGACGCCATGCCGTCCCGCAATCTACGCGGAATGGCTTCACAGGCGTAAGCCGCGCCGAGTGCGTAGACGAAAGCAAGCACTCCGACCCAGCGGTAGCTTGCGCGAAAGATAATCGCTCCGGGGGCGTGGTTGTACAACCACAGATATGCCTGTCCGGTAGGGGGTTGAATAGCGGCCGCTAGGATCACCGCAACCACGAATAGGCTGGCCATGAGACGTGCATATTGAACGCGTCTGAAGACCATGAGTCCGATGCCAGCCAGCCCCATCACAGGCAAGATGTAAGTCGCCAACACAACCACCGGATTACCGACGTATGCGGGTCCATCCGGGTAATAGGGCTGGCCGTGCCATCCGCTGTAGAGGGCTGGGTTACCCATGAGGCGAACGATGGCGTCGTATGTCGAAAATGCGTCGTCCGTATATGGATTCTCCACGCTCTTTGCCGCGATGTTGGTATGGAAAAGGAGGTTCCTGAGCAAGGGAATGACCCACCAAATATTCGCGCAAGTTGTAAGAGCAGCACTCAGCGCGGTGTAACCGATTCGCCGCGTCCACGGGCTGTAGCCGGCTCGCAGAGCAGCCGCCAGGGCGAAGGCGACTATGACTACAACTGCGATCGCCGAACTCGGAGGCGATATTGCTACGAGCAGTAAACTGGCCAGGGCAAATAGGGCCGAATGCTGAAGATAGTGCCTACGTCGCAAGCCTCGAACGAAGATTGCAATCAGAAGGGGCGTGACCGCGTAAGGAATAAGCAGAACAACGGCGTCTTTCGTGTAAACCCAAACAAAGATGTTTGCCATGTAGGCGAACGCCGCGATCCATTGGCCGATGCGCCAAGCTGGATAAAGAATGCGCGTGAAGAACACCATCGAAAGGCCGGCACTGGCCAACACGCTGGCAATGAGAATCCTTCCGACGAACCAGAGAGGTACCCCAATCCTCTGAAGGAGGGCTGCTGCCGCCACGAGTGGCACGAACGGCAGTGCGGAACCATTGTCTTGTCCTAGTAGAGATCTCGTGTCCCAGGGCGTCGCCATGCGGGACAAGAAGTCCAATGGATCGATGGTGAGGTCCGCCAATGAGTTCGCCAACGTGGCCGGTGGGTATGCAAATGCAAATAGCAACGCGCCGCCGAGCACTGCGCTGGCAACTGCGTGCCGACGAAGGAAGACGAGAGCTAGTCTGGCGACCGCCTCGAGACGCGCTCCAGTGCGGATCGGACCGCGTGCGCCGCTATCTCCCACTGGAAGCTTCGTGCCTGCACATTAATAGCGTCCTCGTATTTCAGCTGAAGGTCGGGGTCGGCGGTGACCGCGCGGAGGGCGTCAATTAGTCGGTCCGGGTCACCCGGGTCTAGTACGAGACCGGCACTGCCGACTATCTCTGGCAGCGACGAGACTCCGTACGCTATGCAGAGAGCGCCACACGCAATGGCTTCCAGCACCGGCAGGCCGAACCCTTCATAAAGGCTTGGATATACAAAGGCTGCGCAAGAGCTGTAAAGGGCTGACAGCTCCGCGTCAGTGACCTCATGGAGCCAGTGAACCATGTGGCTAAGCTGGAGCCGCGCGACGTCGGCCCGCATTCGCGCGGCCGCCTGCCTCCCACAAACCACGACAAGCGGCAATGGAGCACTCTCACGGTCGACGTACGTCGAATATCCCTGAAAAAACGAACCGTGCTCCGCTACGTGAAGCGTCAGGAAGTATCTGCCTCTGATGTCGAACCGACTACCCACTGTGGCGCGAGCGGTCCGTCGATCTATGCGATAGATGCTTGGATCGACACCTGGGTGAGCGACGGTCACCTTATCGGCTGCAATGCCGTAAACACGTTTGATGTCCTCCGCTGTGTGTTTGGAGAAGCACAAGACCTCACCACATCGCGCTACATTTCTTCTGACAAGTCCGGTGGCCCGGAGAAGTCGAAGGCGGACCGGGGAAGTGCGCGGGAACAACTCAGGGATCACGTCGTAGATCGTCAGTAACGTTCGTACACCCCCGCGTAGGCGCGTCTCCGGAATGGTCGCCAGAAAGACGTCAATCCTGTCATGTAGCAACGTGTGCGGAAGTCGCACCATTTCAAAGAGCAAGGTCGACGAACTAGGCACGAGACGCAGTTCACAGTTGGGATTAGTGTCAATGATGCTCCACAGTGGGTGCCCGCTCTTGGGCCGCTGAGCCGAGTAGAGCATGAACGTCCAGGCGGGCGCAATTGGCGGCAAGGCACGAAGCAGGTTCAAGATGATGCGAGCGACACCGCTGTTGGGCCACAGTGCTGGCCGGACGTTTACTCCTACCCGAATTGACCTGACCCCGCCGGCATGCGCGTCGGGCATCAGCGGGAGAACCACGCCATCCCACTAGATGCGTAATCCTCCTGGAGGACCAATCGGAATCCGAGACTACCGATGCGGCTCATTAGCGCAGCGCTATTTCGCCCTGGCACTGGATGGAACTCCAGCAGAATAAGACGCACGCGGTCCCAGGCGTGTAAAGGGGTCGCCTCGATTAAGTCGTACTCTGCTCCTTCGCAGTCCATCTTGCAGACGTTGAAGCCCCGTCGCTCACCAGTGAGAACCGCTTCTAAGGAAATACTGGGAACACTAATCGTGGCCTGTGACGAATCTCCAAAGATGCTGTTGGTTGAGTTGGCGGATCCGCCGACATAAAAGGTGACAGGTGCGCCGCGCGAACTAACCGCCGCATTGACAGGGACGATTCGGGCGGCCAGGTCGTTGTTAGCGATGTTCCGGGTCAGGTACTGGAACGTTTCTGGGGTCGGCTCGAAGGCTGTTGTCGTAGAGCCGCGATACTTGGAGCATATGGCGATTGAGAAGGCGCCCACGTGAGCGCCAATGTCCAGCACATTAGCGTTCATTAGATCGAAACGCTCTAACCGGTAGGTGCGGAGGGCGTAAACCTCCAAAACGGGCCACATCGCCGCCGCCAATGACGGCGTTGTCACGCGCACTCCTGATCGGGACAACAAACTGATGTCGCCTCCTGACTTGCGTCGAGCTAATGCCAACACCAATGGAGGCCAGTTCTGGAACGAAATGATTACGCAAGCCACCGTTAGGACCCGTCGCAGCCAGGCGACGACAAACCGCAGGTTGCCTGTCGAGTGCCTTCTGTAGGACATTACGCGAACCCACGATGCAGCGCGAGGTTCCTTCATAACCTCGATTGCCCGCGTCCAGTACAAGACCAAAACTCCCCCATGGACGGCATTACGAACCAAGCTCCGTGCCGTTGTGAACAGCGGCCCCGCCATGAGCTAGGGCTGCATGCAGCGCTGCTCGAAACGCATGGCTCGTAGTGTCGTAGTCAAACGTCTTGCTCCACGACAATGCCCTATCTGAAAGCTGGTGCAGGAGTGCTTGATCCAGCCACACGCGTCGCATTGCAGCCTCGAGGGCAAGGGGGGTTGGATCCACTAAGAGACCCGTCTGGCCGTCGCGAATCGAGTCCCGCAGCCCATGAACGTTGTAAGCAATGGCCGGAGTGCCCACTGCATTCGCTTCGATGACGACAAGCCCCCATCCTTCTCGGACGGAGGCGAGCAGCAGGACGTGAGCTTGCGCCATTAGAGAATGTTTCTCTTGGGTAGACGCGTGACCGATGAAAGTTACGAACTCCGCGACCGAGAGTTGACGGGCTAGCCGCTGCAGCTGATTCGCGTAATCGGGGGAACCCTGACCGACAATGTGCAAGTCTCCGCATCCCTCGTGACCGCGAAACAGCGCAAAGGCTCGAATGATGTCTCCTATGCGCTTCGACGGTGAAAGCCGGCCAACGTAGACAAATCGCGGCTCATTCGACTTCGAAGCTTGGACATCGCCGATGCTCTCTCGACCTTCGGGAACAACAGTGATCGGGCCCTTAAATCCAAGGGCTCTCAGATCGCTACAAGTTGAGTTGGACACAGTAATGATCGGTGTCCGCCGGTACACACGCAAATAGACAGGTTCAAGTGCGAAGCCAGTCGCATTTATTGGAAAGGGGCTCTCGTACCACCAGACCTCACGGGCTAATTGGTGGAAGAACGCCACGGCTGGTACTTTCGACCATATGGGGGTGAAGAACGGAATCGTGTTGATTTGATCAACCACCACGTCAAACTTGCGTGGCAACGCCTTGTAGTAGTGCCGGAAGGCAGCCCAATGGACCGTCCACTGTTGCCCTCGGCGCACGAAATGAATCCCGTCTTGCTCCTCCTCCCTGCGCGCGCCGGAAAATTTGGCGCTGAACCATTCGACGGTGTCTCCGCTGGCAGCCAATCGCCGCGCAATCTCGAGAGTTACTGCCTCTGCTCCACCAGCGCGAGGGTTCTTAGGACACCGCCAATTGAGCAGGAGTATTCGCAGGTCAGCTTCTCGACTGGATTTGAACCTGACCTTCTGAATCGATTGGTGCGACAGCCATGCGCTCGCTGCGACGACGCTGATAGTGATGCAGCAGGTGTAGGCGATAGAAGATCGCCGCCGTGTCCCATAGCACGTGCCAGGCGGCGCGCGCATTGACCGTGCTCTCGAACTGGTAGTCGAGCCTAATCGGAGCCTCGCAGATCTTGCGGAAACCAAGGAATCGTGCGACTACGAGCAGCTCGAGGTCGAAGGCAAACCTTTTGATGACGAGGAGAGGAACCGCCTCCTGGAGAACCTGCCGCCGGAATAGCTTCAGCCCCGTCTGGGTGTCCCGCACGTCGAGATTGAACATTACCCGGACAATCTGCTGGTATACCCAGCTCTGGAACCGACGGAATCGAGGATACTGAACTTTTGATTCAGGGTGCCGCTTGGACCCGATTACAGCGTCACAGTCGTTAGTCTGCATCAGGTCCATGAACGTTTTGATGTTGGCGGGATCCAATTCCATGTCGGCATCGATGAACGTCACAAGCGGACCGCTTGCCTGCGCGACGCCGAAACTTAACGCAAAGCCTTTCCCTACGTTCATTGGATAGTGGAAAATCTTCACGGCCGCAGAGTCAACGCGTTGCGCTTCGCTAACCGTGGCATCGGTGTTTCCGTCGGAAACCACTATCACCTCGTACGAGACTCCCAACGGATCGAGCTCGCGGATCAACCGACTCAGGTTGTGGCGAATGTGACGCCCTTCTCGGTATGCCGGGACCACGACTGATAGCTGGATCGGGCCCGGGCCGGGAACGGCGTGCGCGAGTTCCGCTTTTGCGTCGAGTGTATTGATGCTCACTGGTTCCCTTGGAACTGCGGAGGTGGCGCGAGGCTGGAGGCGGCCACGCTTACGATGGCGCTCCGGGAGCCCCGACGCACCTGCCAGGCATAGAGGACACCGAGCCCTGCAAGGGCGAGCAACATCGAGAGGTCGAGAACCTGGATGACTTGCATCACACTTTGATGGAACAGAGCGATCAACCCAGGCTCGACGACTGTCAACGGCACCAAGATCGCGAGGAAGGTGGGCTCGCCGCGCGACTGCTGGGTCGCGACTAGGACCGCCACCCCGCCCAAGAGCATCATTCCAATGGCATAAGCAGGAAGGTACATTGCGGCGTCTGCGTACGCTCCCCCGGCGAATGCATTGAGGAGCCAGCGAGACATGAGCCAAAGCACTGCGAAGCCGGCCACCCCACCAACGGCGACTAGCGAAAGTGACGCGCCAACCAGGCGGACAGCACTCTTGCCCTCAGCCGCCCGCGCGGTGATCTTCGGGAAAAGTACGATGGCAACGCCGCTGGCTCCCCAGAAGATGGCCCGTCCTAGTGCGGCGACCGCGGCGTATTCGCCGGCCGCCTTCGAAGCGAAATAGTGCTTGACCAGCAGCACGTCGGCGCTCAGCAGCACCGCGAGTGCCAGAGTGCTTGGTAGCACGACGACCAGGTAGGCGGCTGCCGGGCGAAACCAAGCGAGATTCGGCCGAATTGACAGCCTCCGACGCAACATTCGCGCAGCGATGAAGTACATGACGACTGTTGCGGCTGAAATGCCGGCGATGACACCCAGGGGACCAAGCAACAGGCCCAGCCCGACGGCACCGGCGAGCTTCAGAGCCGCCTGTCCGGTCGAGAGCGCCGCGTATTCGACAAAGCGCTGCTCGCCCTGGAACTCGCCCATCAGGAACGGAAGGGCGAGGGCGCACGGGACGCCTACCGCGGCCGCAAGGATAAGCTCGAACGGAACGTCGAGGAACCCCGACAGCCAAGGAGAGCCCAGCGCCAAGGCGCCCGCGACGGCAATCCCGATCAGCAGAAGTGCGTGGCTGCCGCGTCGCAGAAGGGCGGCACTTTCGGCGCGAAGCCCAGTCGCACTGCCACGACTCGTCTCGCGGGCCATAAGCAGCGTAAATGCCCCTGCGGGTAGGCCGATAAAGGTGAGGATTGTGACGACGGCGAAAACCGCGCCGTAATCTGCCGGGCGCATCTGGTGCGACGCGATCGACTGAAACGCGACTCCGAGGCCGCCGGCGGCAAAAGTGCCAATTCCGACAACCACGTTATGAGATAGGAGACGGTCGCCAGACATGAGCGAAACAAGCGAGAGCCGTTGTCGCGTGATGCCCGAAGTCGTCGCTGCTGTCACAGATCCCCCAGAACGAAACTGTCGGTGGGCTCGTAGATCGAATGGTGGCGGCGCTGGACGTGCATGCTTAGCGGTAGTTTAGGCGCCGATACTACATGGCCCTGAGCTCGGCGGCGCATTTGCTGATCTCGTCACCCGGCACAACCAAACAATCGGTTTCTCTCGGAGCTGTGTGGGTGGCGTTCCTCACGGTTGTTATCGCTGGCCCGTGGCTTTTGCCGGGCTATTTGTTTGGGACCGACTGGCCCGGACCGCGCCATTTCCCCTTTCCAGTAGAACTCACCAGCTCCGCTCCAATCGAGGTGCTACTGGCGGGAACGTCGGTTGTGCTGCCTGGTGACCTTGTCGGAAAAGCTTTTGTCTTCTTGATTCTGTTCGGTGCCGGTTTACTCGCTTTCTCGGCGGCCCCGACCGAGGTCTTCGCCGGAAAAGCGGCCGCGGCGGCCGTTTATGTCGTCAACCCTTTTGTGTACGGACGATTGCATTACGGGCAGTTGTTTCTGCTTGCCGCGTACGCCTTGCTTCCCTGGGTTGCGACGCGTATTCGGGAGCTCGCCGAACGACCTGGAGCGACAAACGCCGTTGTCGCGGGAATCTCGTTGGTCGTGGTCGGCGGATTCAGCCCGCACGTGCTACTCATGGCCTTTCTACTCGTCGGGATCACGTTCATCGTCCGGGCAATCGTCGAACGACCACGAATGGCTTACATCCGCCGGGCCGCGAAATGGCTTGGTGCGGCGGCTGTAGTTACCGCTCTTGCGAGCTCTTACTGGCTAATTCCCCTGCTCATGGGCCGCGGATACGAGGGGCGCCTCGTCGCCTCGGCGGGACAAGGGGATTTGCAGGCGTACGCAGCCGTTCCTGACCCAACGCTTGGACTCGTGCCAAACCTGCTCGGCTTGTACGGCTTCTGGGCCGAGAGTACCGGCCGATTCACTTCGATGAAATCGTTCGCCCCTATTTGGCCGGCTGTTCTTGCATTTCTCCTGGCGATCTGCGTGGTCGGACTGGTCGCCACCATTCGACACCGTGATGTCAGGCGGTCGCCATGGTTGGCGGCATTGCTGATCGCCGGCTTATTCACCCTGATCTTGGAAATGGGCTATTCGCAGCCCATGACCCGCGGAATGATCGCCTGGCTCGACGCCAATTTCATCCCATACCGAGGCATGCGCGACGCCGGTAAATGGGCCGCCGTAATTGCGCTGGTGTATTCGCAGCTGTTCGGGGTCGGCGTTGAATCCGCGCTCCAATGGCTCAAAAATTCGCGCTTGCCGCGCGAGCGAGCGGACTGGGCGGGAGGGCTTGCCACCGGGCTACTAATTGCGTTGCCGCTGTACTTTGGCAACGGGCTACTGTTCGGCGCCCATGGAGAAATCAGGCCATCGCCCTACCCGCCGGGCTGGTACTCGGCGGACAAGGTCCTGTCCAGCGATCCCCACCCTGGCAAGACGCTGTTTTTGCCTTGGCACGAGTATATGAGCTACTCGTTCGTTAGAAACGAGAACCGGGTCATCGCCTCTCCAGCTCC
>Ga0073928_10004546_pt1 | contig 20416 bp, 20 predicted proteins | sample PaiPotPPA55metaG_FD_76969 | JGI IMG/M metagenome (GOLD analysis project Ga0073928, IMG submission 76969) | Iron sulfur acid spring bacterial and archeal communities from Banff, Canada, to study Microbial Dark Matter (Phase II) - Paint Pots PPA... ...
AGGCACGCCTTGAAAAATGCATGCGTGAAGAAGTGCGCCACGCCCGCACTATAAGCGGTCACGCCGACGCCCATGATCATGTAACCTATCTGCGACATCGTGGAGTACGCGAGAATGCGCTTGATGTCCCATTGCGCGACGCCCAGTGTTGCGCCGGCCAGCGCAGTCAAACATCCCACGGTACCGGCTAACGTCTGCGCGTCGTGTGACGCGCTCCAGAGCGGCGCGCAGCGAGCAACCAAATAAACGCCCGCCGTGACCATCGTCGCCGCATGGATCAGGGCGGAAACCGGCGTCGGACCTTCCATCGCGTCGGGCAGCCACGTGTGCAGCGGCAGCTGCGCAGACTTTGCCGCGGCACCGATAAACAGAAAGACGCAAGTCCAGAACAGCCACGGATCGAGCGAATGCGGATTGGCGAACACATCCCCGAAGCCGACGGATCCCACGCGCGAGAAAATCATGAAGATAGCAAACATGATGGCGACGTCACCGACGACGTTGATGACGAAGGCTTTTCGCGCCGCGGCAACCGCGGAAGGTTTGAAGAACCAAAAACCGATGAGAAAATAGGACGCTAGGCCGACGAGGCCCCACCCGACCAGCAACCCGACGAAGTTGTCCGAGAGCACGAGCGTGAGCATCGCGAACACAAAGAAATTCATGTACGCGAAGAACCGCGCGACCGCATCGTCCGACCACATATATCCGACCGAATACAGGTGAATCAAGAAACCCACGCCTGTAATGATCAGCACCCAAACCAGGGAGAGCGGATCGAGCAGCAGGCCAAAATCGAAGCCGTGCAGCCACGAGTACAGATGCTGCTGGGCTCCCAATAGACCGGCGGTGTGCTGTGTCGCGAGCCTCCAGGCAGCGAGCGTGGCAATGAGCGAAACGCCGACGCACGCACTGCCGGCTATGCCGGCCAAGCGCTTGAGCTGCGGCCCGAAGGACCAGCACAAGATCGCGCCGAGAAGCGGCATGAGCCAAATGACGAACAGCACCGGATAGTTTCCGGGTGTCCCCATCAAATGTTGCGGCATCCTAGCCTTTCATCAGCGCGACTTCGTCGACATCGACGTTCTCAGCGCTCCTAAACACGATGACAACGATGGCGAGCCCGATCGCCGCCTCCGCCGCCGCAACGGTTATGACCAAAAACGCAAAGATGTGCCCCGCATTGTTCAGCCAGGCGCGCGCGAACGTCAGGAAGAGCAGATTCGCGGCGTTCCACATCAGTTCGATGCTCATGAGCATGATCAGCGGATTGCGCTTCATCACGACGCCCGCGACGCCGATGAGAAAAATTACCAGCGTGAGGCTGATGTAGTTGATGACCGGGACAGGAAGCAGAGACTCGTACGGCATGCTACTCTTCTCCCGCGCGCAGAATCGCCTCACGCATCTCACGCTCGACAAGACGCGCGCGCTTGCGGGTCGGCACGTAAGGCGCCGAATCGCCGGCCAGGAGAATCACACCGATCACCGCGACCATCAAGATAAACGCCGTGATTTCGAACGGCAGCAGATTCGTGGTAAACAGAGCTTTGCCGAAGTCGCCGATCGAGCCGAAGACATTCGCGCTGCCGACGGGCCCGGGAATCGAGGTTGGCGGACGTGCGTGCGCCGGGATCGTGGCCGGCATGTGAGCAACCCCATAGACGAGGGCTCCCAAGCTGACGATTACCGCGAAAAGCGCCGGCACGGCGATCTTCGGCAGGCGGTTGGGTCCCGTGCTAAACGGCGCGACGCCGCTGGACAGAAGCGCGATGACGAACACGAACAGCATCAAGATCGCACCACTGTACACGATGATTTGGATGACGGCCAAAAACTCGGCGGCCAATGAAAAATACATGATCGCGAGCGCCGCGAAATGCAGGAGCAGACCGACGACGCTGTATACCGCTTTCTGCGCCGTAACGACGAAGATCGCGCTGCTGACGAGGATGACCGCAAGAATATAAAACTCGATCATTCCTCGGCGAGCCCCTTGGTCTGTGTTTTGAGGATGCTGCCGCGCCACGTCGCGTCGTATCCTTCATGCCAGTCGACGGTCGACTTCTTCTCCGCGACGCTGCCGAGGTCGGCGGGAATACCGTTGGGACGATCGTCGGGCGCCGTGCCGACGCCGGCTTCCGGCGGCACCAGCAAACGATCTTTCGAATAAATGAGCGATCCGCGGCGATACTCCGACATCTCGAAGCGCGGTGTAAGCACGATAGCGTCGGTAGGGCACGCTTCCTCGCACATTCCGCAAAAGATGCACCGCAGCTCGTCGATTTCGTAGAGTGCGGCGTACCGTTCGCCGGGGGAGCGTCGATCGCCGGGCGCGTTTTCAGCCCCAATGACGGTGATCGCATTTGCCGGGCAGACGCTCGAGCACAGTTCGCAGCCGATGCAGCGCTCTTTGCCGTCCTCGTACCGGCGCAGCTCGTGCAGGCCGTGAAAGCGCGGCGCGTGTCTTTTCTTTTCCGACGGGTACTGAATAGTCGGCTTCTTTTGGAACATGAACTTGAACGTCACGCCCAAACCTGCGAGAAGCGCCCCGACGTTGTAGAGTTTCTTACGGCCCATAAAAAGCGACTAGCCTCGTACCGCAACGACGACGGCCGTCACGATCAGATTGAGCGTTGCAATCGGAAGGAGCACTTTCCAGCCGAACGCCATGAGGCGGTCGTAACGGAAGCGCGGAAACGTCGATCGCAGCCAGATGTAAAAGAACATGAACGCGCCGACCTTGACTAAGAACCACACGATGCCCGGAATGAACGTCAAACCGTCGATGGCATTCCAACCGCCCATGAAGAGAAGCGTTGCTATGCACGAGACGGTGAGCATGTTGATATACTCCGCAATGAAAAACAAACCGAACCGCAGCCCCGAGTACTCGGTGTTGAATCCGCCGACCAGTTCCGCGTCGGCTTCAACCAGATCGAACGGTGCCCGGTTCGTTTCCGCAACCGCCGTGATGACGTAGATGATGAATCCGACGAACTGCGGGATGAAGTACCAGAGTTTGAGTTGCCCGTGGACGATGCCGGCGAGCGAGGTCGTGCCCGCCAGAATAAGGACGCCGATCAGCGACATCGACATTGCCAGTTCGTAACTGATCATCTGCGCGGTCGCGCGCACGCTGCCCAGAAGCGGATACTTCGAACCCGATGCCCAGCCGCCCAGTGAAATGCCGTAGATACCGACCGACGTGAGCGCGAGAATGAACAGGATGCCGGCGTTGACGTCGCCGATGGCCCAAATACTGCCCGGTTTCGGTTCGGAAAACGGGATGACTGCGTACACGGAAAACGCGGTGAAGAGTGAGATGAACGGCGCCAAGCGGTAGATCAGCGGATCGGCCGTCTTGGGCGTGAGGTCTTCCTTTAAAATGAGTTTTACTGCATCGACGGCGGGCTGCAGCAGTCCCCACGGACCGACCCGGTTGGGACCCGGGCGCAGTTGCATCCAACCCATGACCTTGCGTTCGAAGAGCATCGCATACGCAAACGTCGTGATGACCACGAACAGCAGCACCACGCACTTGAGGAGCACGAGCCACCAAATGTTTGCCGCCGGCGTCCACCATGCACCGCTCATCGCGCGCCGACCTTGTCATCTGACATCGAACGGCGGACATTGCTAACGTGCACCATGGCTCCTTCGCCGAAAAGATTAGCCGGATCGTCTGGCAGACCGTCGATGACGGCCACGACGCCTTGCGGCATAGACGGCCGTACCTCGACCAGCAAATCGTGCATCGTCGAAGCGTCATCCTCTAAGTCGATATAGTCGCCCGTCGCCACACCCAGCTCCGCGGCATCCGCTTGAGAAAGCGCGGCTTCCGGCAGGCAACGCAGCTCCGCTATCCGATCGTCATGCGCGCTCGTTCCGCCGCCGCAAAAGATCCGCGTTTGCGGCACGACACGGAGCTCATTGTCATGCTGAGGCATCGAAGGGCCCTTAACAACAACGCGCGAAAAACGCTCGTCGCCGATCGCGAATGATTCCACCGCGCTCGTGGCGTGCTTGAGCACTTCGGTCTCAACGAGATCGACCGCCGGCAGCTCTACGCGCAGATGTTCGCCAAGGCCGATCAGGATCTCGAGATCGCTAAGTGCACCTTGCGGCGACTCGAGCGATTTGGCCGCGTTCACCGGCAAGAGATCTCCCGCAAGATTCAGTGTCGTGCCGTCCTTTTCGAACGGGCCTTTCGCGGGCAGGACGAGCGTGGCAAGTTGTGCGGTTTCGGTCATAAAAAGATCGCTCACGACGATGAACGGAACCTTTGCGAGCGCTGTACGCACGAATTCACCATCGGGATAGTGCAGCACCGGATTCGCTCCCAAAATCGAGAGGACGGCCATGCTCCCATCGTGCGCGGCTGCAAGCATCGCGCTGGTATCCAAACCCGTTTGTACCGGCGTATATCCGGGACCGAAGTGCGGAAGCATGCCCATTGCTTCTGCGCCGCGCGCGTTGGGCTGCTCGCCGGTAACATACGCGAGTACCTGCATACCGGTTGGAATCGCGCTCTGCAGCGCGTTCGCGAGCGAGAGATCGACGCCGTCCCAAACGACCGCAATGCGTTTTGCACCGGCGGGCAGCGCTTTGACGGCATCTCGAACGGTCGTGACGTCGAGCGCGGGAATCGGAGCGGGATACGGCCGATCCAGCGAGCCCACTCGTATGAGCTTCACCCCTTTTTGGAACGCCGCTTTGCGCACGCGCAGATCCATAATCGGCGCGCGCTCATCCGGCGATTCGCCGATCTCGACGATCGCATCGACGCTCTCGAGATCGATCAACTTCGCGCTGCCGCGTCCCGGCGAGGCTTGCCGCTGACGGCCGGCGCGCCAGTCGAGATTGTCCACGCCCTTCCTGCGAAAGACGTGCTGCAACAGATACGCTTCTTCATTGGTTAGGCGGCCGCCGCCGATAACGCCGACGCTTTTCGGATTGCCTTTGACGCCTTCGTCGATCGCGGCAGCCCAGAGCTGCAACGCATCGTCCCAGCCGATCTGCATCCATTGGCCGTTTTGTTTGAAAAGCGGCTGCGTGATCCGATCGGCGTTATCGTAAAAGCCGATGTTATAGCGGCCGCGATCGCACAGCCACGTATCCGAGATCGCGTCGTCGCTCTGGACCGACATCGTGCGCATGACTTTGCCGACGCGCACGTCGACGTGCATTTGGCAGCCGACCGGGCACTGGGTGCAAGTTGTTGAGGTGCGCCGAAGGTCCCACGGTCGCGATTTGAACCTGAACGTCTTCGAGGTCAATGCTCCGACCGGGCAAAGCTCGGTGACGTTGCCCGTGAAGTTATGACGGTACGGCTCGCCGGTCGCAGTTGCAATGATATTGCGAACGCCTCGATCCTTGAGCACCAGTTCTCGTTCGCCCACGATCATGTCGTCGAAGCGCACGCAGCGCTGACACACTACGCACCGCTCTTCATCCAGAACGATGGTCGGTCCGAGATCGACGGCCTTGGGCTTGGGCACTTTCGGATCCACGCTGCGCGAGTAATCCTGGCCGTAAGCCATGGCGTAATCTTGCAGGTCGCACTCGCCGCCCTTATCGCAAATCGGACAATCGAGCGGATGATTCTTCAGATAGAACTCGAGCACGGCGCGCCGTCCATCCGCGGCGTTCTCGCTCTGCGTGTGAACGACCATGCCATCGGTGCAAGCCGTGTTGCAGCCGATTTGCAGCTTCGGCAAGCCTTCGATTTCGACCAAACAGATGCGGCAAAGTCCGGCCGGCCCCATCTTGCTGTGATAGCAGTAAACCGGAATCTCGCGCTTGATGAGTTTCGCGGCTTCGACCAGCAGGGTGCCTTTGGGCACCTGCACGGGCGTTCCGTCGATGGTCACCGTGACGAGTTGTTGCCATCCGTTATCCGTCATGCCGGCAATGCCGCCTCTTTGATGATGCGCGCTTCGAATTTCTCCGGAAAGCGTGTCAGTACCGACAATAGGAACGGCTCGATCGAATCGCCGAGCGGGCACAGATTGATCCCGGTAATTTGATGTCCCACTCTCATCAGCATGTCGATATCGGAGCGCAGCGCTCGCCCCTCGACGAAACGGTGCAGCACCGTTTCGAGCCAGTCGCCGCCTTCCCGGCAGGGAGTACACTGACCGCACGATTCGTGCGCGAAGAAGCGAGTCAAGTTGAATGCGGCTTTCACGATGTCGGTCGTGTCGTCCATGACTACCATCGCGCCCGAGCCGACCATCGTGCCGGCTTTCGCGAGCGATTCGTAATCGTACGGCAGATCCAAGTGTTCCTCGAAAATACATGCCGAGGAGCCGCCGCCCGGCTGAATCGCCATCACTTTGCGCCCCTGACGAAGTCCGCCGGCGATCTCGATCAGCTCGCGCACCGGCGTGCCGAGCGGAACTTCATAGTTGCCGGCTTTGCGCACGTGACCGCAGATCGAAATGACCTTGTAGCCTTTGCTGCGTTCGGTGCCGGCGGCTGCGAACCACTGCGCGCCCTTCTCCAGAATCGGCACGAGATATGCAAGCGTTTCGACGTTATTCACAACGGTCGGCATACCGTACAACCCGGCGACGGCGGGGAACGGCGGCTTGAGCCGCGGCTCGCCGCGCTTGCCTTCGAGTGAATTGAGCAGCGCCGTCTCTTCGCCGCAGATGTACGCGCCCGCGCCGCGATGCACGGTTACTTCGAGATCGTAACCGGTGCCGAACAGGTTCTTGCCGACGAAACCGGCCTTGCGCGCCTGTTCGATGGTTTCGTTGAAGATCTCGGCGCCGCGTTTGAATTCGCCGCGTATATAGATGTAGGCGTGATGCGAACCTATGCCGTACGCGCCCAGCAGCATACCCTCGAGCACCAAGTGCGGCGTTTCTTCCAGCAGCATGTGATCTTTGAACGTGCCGGGTTCGGCTTCATCGCTGTTGCAAACCAGATAACGCGGTTTGTCGTTGCTTGGCAAAAACGACCATTTGCGGCCGGTCGGAAAACCCGCGCCGCCGCGACCGCGCAGCCCCGACTTCTCGCACAAATCGAGAACGTCGGCGGGCTTCATCGTCTTGAACGCGCGTTCGAGCTGCTTGTACCCGCCGCGATCGCGGTAGACCGCGATATCGCGCAGATTCGCCTCACCAATCCCCGCCATAAGTACTTTAGTAACCGGCATCAGTGCGTCGCCCCATTTTCAAAAATATCTGCGATTGCAGGTTCCTCCGTAGCCAGACGTTCCTTGGTGCGTCCCTTGAAGCGCCATTCTTCCGCGAGAATGCGATCCAGCATGATGATGCCGTCTTTATCCAGCCCGCCGGCGTTGTTCGGAGCCGGCTGATCGAGCGCGCCGGCGGATTTTGCGCCCTGCGAGACTTCCATATCCTGTCTGAGCGTCCAGGTCTTCGGCGGTTTTTCCGTCTGCGCCATCGCCGCCACTGGATACGTCCCTGCGCGCATCGCCGCGATCATCTCATCGATCATCTGCGGCGTAAGATCGTATACAAACTCCAGATTCACTTGCATGCAGGTCGCGCGATCGCAAGCCGCCAGACACTCCACTTCCTCATACGAGAACACACCATCATCGGTGGTTTGCAAATGCCCTATGCCGAGCTTCTCACGAAAATACGCCATGATGTCATCCGCGCCATCGATCGCACAGGCGAGACCGCGGCAAACTTGCAGCACGTACTTGCCGACCGGCTTGCGGAAGAACAGCGTGTAAAAGGAAACTGTCGACTCCACCACCGCAAGCGAAAGATTCAACATCTCCGAAACCGCCCGCATCGCTTCCGGACTCGCATACCCCTCATGCTGTTGAAACAGATGGATCAGCGGCAGCAGCGCCGAGCGCGACACCTCATACTGCGCAATTATCTCTTCGCATTGCGGCTTGAGGCGCTCCCGGAGCGCAGGAAATTCTTGTACTCTACTCATGCTGTTCCCCTCGACACCTCGGGGTGCGCAGCTTGTGCCGAGCAATGTCGAAGCGATACCTCAGCATGACAATGTACATTATTCATCGCAAAGCTAGCGTATACGTTGTCGTCACGGGAAGGCCCATCGTGTTGCCGCACGCTCCGACATTTTCGGCCCTCACAGGATGTGAGCTTCAAAACTTGTTTTGCCGAAAATGCGGTGCGAGCCGAAAATTTCCACGGATGGAAATTTTCGAGCGGTGCGGCAACACGATGGGCCTTCCCGGGAGAGCAACGCACTAGCGATCCACCTCGCCAAAAACAGGGTCAAGCGAACCAATCATCACCACGAGATCCGCAATCAAATTCCCAGGCGCAATGCCTCTGAGCGCCTGCAGGTTGTACATCGAAGGCGGACGCGTACGGATGCGGTAGGGACGGTTGCCGCCGTCGGAAACGATGTAGAATCCCAGCTCGCCGCGAGGACCTTCGACGGCCTGATAGACGTCGCCGGGCGGAACGCGGAAGCCTTCGGTCATGATCTTGAAGTGGTGGATCAGCGCTTCCATCGAAAGCGCGATGGTTTCTTTCGGAGGCGCGGCGATCTTCGCGTTGTCGATCATCACCGGCCCGCGCGTGTTCTTAAGTTTATCGCGCACCTGTTTGACGATGCGAAAGGATTCGTCCATCTCGTCGAGCCGCACGAGGAAGCGCGCGTACGAATCGCCTTCTTCGCGGACGGGTACGTCGAACTCGAAGTTTTCATAGCCGGTGTACGGATAGGCTCTGCGAACGTCGTAGGCAACGCCGCTCGCGCGCAAAGCGGGACCGGTAAGATTCCACTGTACGGCTTCTTCGGGTGAGATGATGCCGACGTCGACCATGCGGTCTTGCAGAATCGGGTTCGCCTGCAAAAGCGTGCGCAGATCGCACATGCGCCCCGGGAATTTTTCGATCAGCGCGTCGAGCCGGTCGAGATATCCGTCGGGAAGATCGCCGTTGACGCCCCCCACGCGAATGTAGTTCGGGTGCATGCGCGCGCCGCCGGCAGCTTCTTGTATGTCGAGAATGTTCTCGCGCAAGTCGAACGTATAGAAAAACACCGAAAGCGCGCCGAGATCGATGCCGCCTGTACCCAGCCAAACGCAGTGCGAGGCGATACGCGTAAGTTCCGAATTGAGCACGCGAATCTGCTGTGCGCGTTCCGGAATATCGGCGGTGATGCCGAGCAGCTGCTCGACCGCGAGCGCATAACAGAGCGCGTTGCTGCTGGGCGCGAGGTAATCCATGCGTTCGACGTTGGTCTGCGCCGTGGACCAGAATTGATTCTCGCAGTTCTTTTCGATGCCGGTGTGGAGATAGCCGATCTCGAGCTCGGACTTGACGATGTTCTCGCCTTCGATCTCGAGCATGATCTGCAGCACGCCGTGCGTCGAGGGATGCTGCGGACCCATCGAGAGCACCATTGCGGTGCCGTCTTTCGAAACGACTTCGGGCGTGAGCGCAGTAAACGACATTACTTCTGCTCTAAAACCTTGGCGATTTGCGCCTGAAGCGCTTCCAGCGTGCGACCCGACGGCGGCGTTCCCGCATTCACGTTGCTCTTGAGCGCAAAAGCGGGACGCGGCGATTTCTCACGCGCGGGCCCCCGCAGCGGATAATCTTTGCGCAGCGGGTAGCCTTCCCAGTCGTTGGGCATTTGAATGCGGCGCATGTCCGGGTGGCCTTCGAACGTGAGGCCGAAGAGATCGTAGATTTCGCGTTCGGCCCAATCCGCCGATCGCCAAAGATCCGTCGCAGTCGGCAGTATGGTCCGCTCCTCCGGGACACCGCAAAGCAAACGGTAGCGCTGCGGCGTGCCGACTTCTTTGAGGCTCGCCTTGCGTATCGGCATCTTCAACAAATGATAGACGACGTCGAAGCGCGGTTTGCGCTGCGGATAGTCGACGCCGCCGATGTCCAGAAGCATGGTAAAGCCTTCATTTTTGAGCTCTATAAGGCGCGCGTGCAGCCGGGCCGGATCGATGCGTTCGATCGTGGCGTCATTGATTGCCGGGCGCACGGCGGTCGGGTCAATCGCCCCGCCGAGCAGCGGCGGTGATTGCGTACTAGGCATGTAAAAAATCTCGCTCGGGTACTAAGCTCTTGCTAAAAGGCCGCCGCGGCCGCCTTCGCGGATCTGTTGCTGGATCAAGTTGACCGCGTACAACAAGCCGTCGGGAGTGGGCGGACAACCCGGAACGTACACGTCGACCGGAATGATCGTATCGACGCCCTGTACGATCGCGTAGTTATCGAAGACGCCGCCGGAACTCGCGCACGCACCCATCGAGATGACCCATTTGGGATCGGCCATTTGATCGTACAGCCGCTTGACGACCGGCGCCATCTTTTGCGCAACGCGTCCGGAAACGATCATCAAATCGGCTTGACGTGGTGACGGGCGGAAAACTTCGGAACCCAGACGTGCGATATCGTACTCCGAAGAGGTCACCGACATCATCTCGATCGCGCAGCACGCGAGCCCCATCGTAAGCGGCCACACGCTGGAACTCTGCGCCCAGCGCGCGACGTCGTCGAGTTTGGCCAGGAGGAATTGTCCCGGTCCTATCTCCATTCGAAGCCTCTCTTCTTCCACACGTAGGCGTACCCAATCGCGAGGATGATCACGAACACGACCATCTCGATCAGGCCGAATATTCGCAGCGCGCGCATCTCGACTGCCCACGGATAGAAAGACGCGGCTTCGACGTCGAGCACGACGAAGAGCATTGCAATAAGGTAGAACTTCACCGGAAAACGGCCGGCAACGCTCGAGGTCGGCTCCACGCCGCACTCATACGCCTGCTCTTTTTCCGGATTGGGCTTGCGCTGCGCGAGCAAGCCGGGCAACAGGCTGAAGCCGGCGGCTGCCGCGAACGCGACGGCCACAAAGATTGCTACGGGACCATAGGGAGTCATCGCTTGTGAAATTTTTCACAAGCACTACGGAACCCCTTGAAGGAAGGGGCTGCTACATTGGTGGCACTCTTGCGCAGGGCCGCAACCAGGGCGGCGGAAACACCGTTACTCAATCATGCGAAAATTGTGGGTGCTTGGATTCGTCCTGTTGCTTAGCCTGGGCGCCAACGGCGGCGGCTGCAGCAACCCTAACTCCGTCGGCGTTCAGCAATTCGGCGCCGTCGTCGGGCGCATATTGGATGCGACCAACAACCGCCCGGTTTCCGGCGTGTTGGTTTCGGTCGGCTCGCTGTATACGACGTATTCCGATCCGAACGGCGGCTTCGCGCTCTCCAACATTCCGATCGGAATGCAGCAAATCACCGCCAATGCCCCGGGCTATGCCCCGAATTCCATTCAAGCCCGGGTGCGCGAGAATCAAACCACCAACGTCCGGTATCTTCGGATAATGCCACTGACGGGCGGACCAACCGCGCCGCCGCCGCCCACGCCCACGCCTTCGCCCGAGCCTGCAACGCCGGTTCCGGTGCTCACACCCACACCTGCGGGGAGCACCGCGCCGTAACGCTTGCGAATATCGCCGCCGTTCTCGGCGGCCTTTTTCTCGTCGTCATCGCGCTGCGCGACGTGTTTCAAGGCGTCGTCGTTCCGCGAGCCGAGAACACGACGCTGCGCGTGAGCCGCTATCTGCTACGAGGTTTGTGGCGTATTTGGCCGCGCCTCGCAGACGTGCTCTTCAGTCGCGACGCGGACAAGCGCGAAGATTTTCTGGGAACCTTTGCGCCGTTCGAGCTCGTCTTGCTCCTGGCGTTGTGGATGACTATGCTCGTGAACGGCTGGGGAATCTTCTTCTACGGCATTCGCAGCCAGCTCCACCCGTCTGCGCTGACGCTTACTGACACGATATATTACGCAGGCTCGTCGCTGTTCACGATCGGTTACGGCGACATTGTGCCGCATACCACGCTCGCGCGATTCATGTCCATCGTTTCGGCGGCGTCGGGATTAGGCGTCGTCGCCGTCGTCATTTCGTTTTTGTTCTCGCTGTTCGCCTCGTTTCAGCAGCGCGAGCGCTTCGTTGTGGCGGTCGGGGCGCGCGCAGGCGTTCCGCCCAGCGGACTCGGACTTCTGATGGTTCACGCAAACGCCGGCATTCGCAGCGACGTCGCTCAAGTGTTCCGGAGCGGCCAGGAGTGGACGGCGGCGGTGATGGAGAGCCACCTGGCTTATCCCGCGCTCGTCATGTTCCGTTCCAGTCACGACTACGAGTCGTGGGTCGGAACGCTCGGTACGCTGATGGACGCGGCGGCGATCGTGATGAGCACGTTGGACCCGGCTCACCTCGAGAATCCCCAATCGCTCGGACAGGCGCGCATCATGTACGATTTGGGACGCCATTTAGTACGGGATTTCGCGTCATACTTCGGTTTTGCGGACGAGGGCGAGGGCGAGGTCGGAATCGAGCGGTATGAATTCGACGCGGCGTGCGATCATCTGCGCGAGGCGGGGTTCAGTCTGCGGGAACAGGACACGGCGTGGCAAGAGTTCTCGCGGTTGCGCTCGGCGTACTGCGTCCACCTCAATCGGCTCGCGCACTGGCTGCAGATTCCACCCCTGCAGTGGATCGGCGATCGTTCGCTGATTGCACGCCAAGAGGCTCACATCGTATAAAAACCTTGCCCTAAAAGCCGTGCTGCCGATCGTATTTGTGCAGAAACCTCTTTGCATCGTCAATCGGAAGCGCGAAGCCGATGGAGCGCTCTTCGTCGAACCGCGACTCGGCCATTCCAATGATCTCGCCGGTATCGCTCAAGAAGATCGGACTGCCGCTCTCTCCGGGAACGATAGGCAGCGTTACCTCGATCGCATCTTCGCGAAGCGATGAAACGCGTCCGGAGTTGAGCGAGGTCGCAAGTCCCAATCCTTCATCGTCGAATTGATCGGGAATCGGGTACCCTAGCAGTCCGATCATCCTTCCCGGCTGCGCGTCGACGGCCGTCCCGAGTTTGGCGATTGGCAAGTTGCGACGGGTCGTGCGCACCAGCGCGATATCGAGGTCGCCGTTCCTAGCAATCACGCGCGCAGGTACTTTCACCTTGTTGTCGATGGTGACGCGCAAGTTCCACGCTTGTTCGATCGCATGCTCGACGGTGAGAATGTCGCTGCCCCAATTACCGCTCGCGACAACAGTGCCCGTCGCATACTCGCTGTCGGGTCCATCTTTCTTGGAGTTGCCGGGGACGTCCATCGAGAGCAGCACGACAGAAGGCCGCAGCGCAGCGGCGGACGCAACGAAGGTATCGTCGGGATAACGTGCATGCGAGCAGGCTGCCAACACGGCAAATGCCGCCGCCACTGAAAGAAGCGCGCGCAACTTCATTTGCGAGCGGCGAAGATTCTGAATCATCTCCTGGCGTTCCGCTTGCGGGCTAGGCGGTCAACGAAGCGAGAGTTTCCCTGAGCTCACCGATTCCCGATCCGGACTTCGCGCTAATGCTGAGCGCGTGCGGTAAACGAGGAGGCTCGCCCGCCAGCGCATCGGTCTTGTTGAAGACGACCAAGCGAGGCTTGGAATGCAGGTTGAGATCGTGCAGCGTTGCATCGACCGCTTGCATCTGCCGTTCCCAATCGGGATTGGAGGCGTCAACGACGTGCACTAGGACGTCGGCTTGCTCCAGCTCTTCGAGCGTTGCGCGAAAGGCATTCACTAAATCCTTGGGCAGGTCGGTTATGAAACCGACGGTATCGACCACGCGAATGTGCCGTTCGGCGCTAAGCCATACCCGCCGCATCGTCGGATCGAGCGTTGCAAACGGCTGATCCGCAACGAAAGCATCGGATCGCGCCAATCGGTTGAGCAGTGAGGATTTGCCGACGTTGGTGTAACCGACCAGCGCAATCAATGGTTCGTGGTGCGGTGCGGCTCGCCGCGTTGCACGCTGGCGGCGAACGTCTTCGAGTTGGCGGCGCAGCACGCTTATGCGCTGCTGAATGCGCCGTCGATCGACCTCGAGCTTGGTTTCACCGGGTCCCCGCGTGCCGATGCCGCCGCCCAGCCTCGAGAGATCCGCGCCGATTCCGATGAGATTCGATTGCCGGTAGCGCAGCTGCGCGAGTTCGACTTGCAGCTTTCCTTCACGGCTGCGGGCGTGCCGCGCGAACACGTCGAGGATGAGCATCGTACGATCGACGATTGGAATGGGAATGATTTTTTCCAAGTTCTTGCGCTGACGCGGACGCAGGTCGTTGAGGACGATCACGAGATTCGCGTCACGCTCTTTTGCGAGATCCGCAATTTCGTGCGCTTTGCCGCTGCCGATTAGCGTCGCGGGATCGACGGCTGCGCGGCGCTGCACGACGCGCTCGAGGACCGTGGCTCCCGACGCGCTCGCCAGCGCCTCGAGTTCGATGAGCTCGGGTTCGATGGGGCGTCGCGGATCTTCAGTGTCGGCCGCGACCATAATCGCGCGCACCGCTGCTACCGGCCGAGCGGGCGCAGTCGTTCGATGAGCCAGGATAAACCCTCGTTGTAGCGCGGTCCCGGACGGTCCAGAAAAGCCGCGTTGTAAATATAGACATGGTGTGCTCGCACGGCGTCCAGCGAGCGCCACGGCTCCTTGCCCAGGAGCGAGGACAGCTGCGTGTCGTTGCCCGCGATAATCGCATCGGGCTGCAATCGCAGCAGCGCTTCGGCACTATATTGCGCGTACGGCGCCGCCAGGTTTGCAGCCGCGTTCCGTCCACCTGCAAGATCGATAAGCGTCGAAATGTACGATTGCGCGCCCACGGTCCAGATCGGCTGCGCTTGCACGGCGACGAAGACGGCCGGGCGCCTGCGGAAGCGTTCAGCAGCTTGAAGTTCACGCGTTCGGCGCCGCAGCGATGAAATAAGCGCACCGGCTTGATGCGAGCGTCCTGTAAGCGCTCCGAGGGCTGCAATATCGGTGAAGAGATCCGCGTACGAATCGTTTCTCAAGTACACAGCAGCGACGCCCGCACGACGCAACGCCGCCGTCATCGCGCGTTGCGCCGGAATCGCGACGACCGTATCGGCATGAAGCGAGAGCGCCTGCTCGGTGTTGATGCTCGAGTAGTTGCTGACTTGCGGTAAACCCTTGGCACACGCGATGTCTTCGGTAAACTGCGAGACGGCGACGAGTGAGCCTCTTGCTCCAATTGCACAAAGGTCTTCGGTGAAAGACGGCATCATCGAAACGATGCGATCGGCTTTTGCCGGAAAACGGCCGGCGCCGGAAGTCGCGCAGCCGCAAAGTGCCAGCGCGAGCCACAGGATGATACATCTACGATTCACGGCGGCAAAGGTGCTTCAAGACACAGGAAGGCTCGCCTGCACGTTGTATGCCGTCCATTCGCGTTTGCGCGCGGGAAGCCGGTTCAAAGCCGGCACGGTCGCGCCACTGTAGGCGGGGAGCCGTCCGATGTCACTGTCCTCCGGAAACGAAGGGCGGGAAGGCACGGACACAAGGCCAGGATCCGCGAGTCAGGATACCAGCGTAAACGCCGCTCAACCACCTCGCGTAAAGGAAAGGGTTGCACATGTTCCTCTTGTCGGCGTGCGCGCTGTGCGCGACGCTTGCTCTTGCTCCCACCCCGTCTCCGGCGCCCTCCAACACTCCGCTAGCGGAGATCGCACACGTTTACACGAGCGATCGCGCGGATGTCACCCTAAAGAACACGGCGCGCACGATCTACATCGTGACGCGCGATCAAATTCTACGCAACGGCTACCGCACGGTTGCGCAAGCATTGACTTCAATCCCGGCAGTGCAGATATCGCCCTTCGGTCCGATTGGTTCCAGCGTGAATTTCACGCTCCGCGGAAGCAGCTCCGCAGAAGTGCTCGTCCTCGTCGACGGGCTGCCCGCCCCCGGATCGTTCTCGAACTCGGTCGAACTCGGAAATCTTCCGACGACCGGCGTGGAGCGCATCGAAGTCGTCGAGGGCGGCGGCTCGACACTCTACGGCACCGGCGCAATCGGCGGAGTCGTCAACGTCATTACGCAGCGCACCAGTCCTATCGGCGGGATGCTGCGCTACGGATCGTTCGGAGATCGCCAAGTCGAGATCAGCACGGAGCACGTGCAGTTCTCGCGCATCGTTACAAGCAACGACTTCGCGCTGCCGGGCGGCGGCGTTCGGCCGGACGTGGACTACCAAAGTTCCGCACTGCACCTCGACGGCGAACGCAAAATCGGCACCCTCGATGCCGTCGTACGCGCCGGAATCGAGGCGGATCATGTGGGCGCGCCCGGACCGGACGGGATGTTCCTCTCGCCGACTTCCCGCGAGAACGACTTGAATGCAACGGCAAATTCGACGCTCACGCACAAAAGCGCGCAAGCGCAGTCTACCGTGCAATTCGGCGGCACGAATCAGCACATCGTATTCTGGTGCGATGCCGGCGATCCGAACTGCTTCTTTCCAACAGGAACGCTGAGCACGGAAGGGCGTCTGGACTTCGGCGCGCGAAACGAAGTGCGGGGCGCGAACGAACAGCTCCTATACGGCGTCGATCTCTCGCGAGGCGTCGTGCGTTCCGATAGCGGCGGTTTCGCATCGCCGCCGATCAGCGTGAACGCGATGGCTCAAGCAGCGGCATACGCCCAGAATCATTTCGAGGTCGCGTGGGGCAGCTTCTATGCCGGTGTTCGCGCGGAGCGGGACGGCAGCCTTGGTGGAGAGCTTTCGCCGTCCGCCGGTTTTGTGGTGCGGCTTTCGGATGCCGCCGCGCTCAAGGGCAATCTCGCAAGCGCGTTCCGATCGCCGAATGCAACCGAGTTGTACTTTCCCGGCTACGGAAATCCGAATTTGAAGGCGGAACGCGCAAAGGTTGCCGACCTTACGCTCGTGGACTCGCGCATGTTGGGCGGCGCATCCTTCGGTTGGTTCGGCAACCGCACGAATAACCTGATCGTTGCCGAGCCCGTCGCAGCGCCGGGTCCTACCTGCGCAATCGAAGCGGCCAGCTTCACGTTCGAACCATGCAACGTCAACCACGCGTTCATCGAAGGTCTCACGCTGAACCTTCGTACGGCCGAGCGTCGCGGTTTCGTCACATCGCTGAACGTTACCGACCTTTACCGCGCCCAAAACGTCGACACCGGCGCCCGTCTGCCGAACGATCCGGTCATCAGCGCAAATCTTCGCTTGGACTATACGGCGCATTCTGCGCGAAACGTTGTCGATTCGTTCGGCGCGATCGTCGCCATGGCCGGTCCGCGCGGATCCGCGGATATGACGCTGCCGGAGTTCGATCGGGCCGGCGCATACACCAGTTTGAATGCTTACTTGCGCTTGCGCGCAGGCAGGGATATGTTGCTCACGATTCGCGGTTACAATCTGGGCAACGAGCGATACGCTGCGGTGAGCGGATATCCGCTGCCGGGTCGTTCGTTCGCGCTGGAACTGTCCACCAAGTAATATGAACGTGAAACTGGCGGGCTTGTCGATTGCAGCGCTGGCAGCGCTCTCCGGCAGCCTGCTGGTAGGCGGAACGTGGCTGCCGCCGCTGCAAATTTTTTCGGCGCTCGTGCACCCGCACGCGGGAGACGTCGGAACGATCGTGTGGCAGCTGCGTCTGCCGCGCGTCGTCATCGGCGCCGTTGTCGGTGCGGCTTTGGCTATCGCCGGCGCGCTGCTCCAAGGTTTGCTGCGCAACCCGCTGGTCGATCCGTTTCTCACCGGCGTTAGCTCGGGCGCGGCCGTTGCGATCGTCGCCGGAATGGCGCTGGGCGTCTCTCTTGCACTCGTTCCCGCGCTCGGTTTCGCCAGCGGGATCGCGACGGCGCTGCTGGTCGCAGCGCTGGCGCGCCGCGGCGCGGGCATCGACGCAACACGGCTGATCCTTGCCGGTGTTTCACTCTCCTCGTTTTTCTCCGCGATCATCGCGCTGCTGCTCACGCGTCTGCAGACCACCGACGCCGCGCCCGCGATTGTAGGATGGCTCGCGGGATCGCTTGCAGGCCGAGGATGGAACGATCTGCTGTTTTCGCTACCGTATGCAAGCCTGGGCTGCGTTCTGGCAATTCTGGCCGTTCCCGCGCTCAACGCACTGCGGCTGGGTGACGTCCGCGCCGCGTCCGTCGGGGTGGATGTCGCGCGCTCGCAATGGATGATTCTTTCGGCGGCATCGCTGCTGACGGCATGTGCGGTCACGCTTGCCGGTACTGTCGGGTTCGTCGGCCTCATCGTGCCGCACATTGCGCGGCGCATCGTCGGCTCGGACGCGCGCTACGTGATCTTTGCATCCACGATGATCGGCGCGACGTTCACCGTACTTGCGGATGCTTTTTGCCGTTCGGCACTCGCGCCCACGGAGATACCGATCGGCGTTCTGCTCGCATTCATCGGCGTACCGGTGTTTCTGTACATGTATCTGCGCGACGAACGCGCTCCGGCCGCATGATACGCGCTCGCGAACTGAGCCTACGCGTCGGCTCACGCCTGCTCATCGCTAACGCAGCGTTCGAGGCCCGCGCCGGTGAAATGATCGCAGTGCTCGGCCGCAATGGCGTCGGAAAAACGACATTGCTGCGCACCCTCGCGGGCGTGCGCGCTCCGGACGCCGGATCGGTAACGATCGAGGAGCGCGATATCACCGCAATGCCGGCGGCACACCGGGCGCGGCAGATCGCGCACCTCGCCGGCGACGATCTGTTCATCGACCGGCTGACCGTGCGCGACGTGGTGGCGATGGGCCGCTATCCGCACCACAGTTGGTGGGAGTGGCGCGAAGATGCGAGCGACCACGCCGTGATCGAACGCTCGCTCCAAGCCGTGCACATGGAGGCGCTCGCGGCGCGCCGCTTCGACACGCTCTCGAGCGGCGAGCGTCAGCGGGTCTGGCTTGCGCTTGCGTTCGCTCAAGAGGCGCCGGTGCTGCTTCTGGACGAGCCGACCAGTCACATGGACGTGCGCATCGCCCACGATATTCTCGCAATGCTGCGCGGACAAGCTCGCAGCGGTAAAACGATAATTTGCGTCTTGCACGACGTCAATGAAGCGGCGGAATTTGCGGATCGGATCCTGCTGCTCGGCTCCGGGCGTATTCTGGCGCTCGACACGCCTGCGCGCGTTCTCTCTTCGTCGTTACTGGAAACCGCCTACGGCATTCGCATGGAACTGGTGAAGACCCAGAGCGGGACACTCCGCGTTTTCCCCGTGCCGCCAGAGATTCACCAGCGCTCGCCGCTTTCGGGAATGCCGGACCCGTGAATGTCCGAAGAACTCACCCAGCCGTAGCGGCCGCGATACTTGCCGGTCACGATAAGTACGCCGACGGCATCTGCGGGATCCATGCGGAATTTTGGATGAACGATTCCGGCCATGCACGTCTGCACGATCGCTTTGGTGCCCGGCCGGTTGAGCAGCGCGTGCGGTAGTAAAAACGAACGCGAATCCGACGACCCGCCGGCATAGCTCACCAGTCGATCGCGTGAATCCCACACGAGAACGTCGGGATCGTCGACGCCGCCGAAAAGTGAAACGCGCATGCCGTGCACGGCATGACATGAAACGGAAACGGTTGCGGGTACCGCGAGTTGTAACACGAGCGCGGCAAGAACGAGCACTCTAAGCATCGGTGCGCGCTCCCTGCTCGGCACGCGTGGAGCGCACCCCATTGGGTGCCGGCGGCGCCGCCGGTCTGGCGACTCGAATCGCGAGCACCGCGACGTCGTCGCGCATGCGATTGCCCGAACGTTCGCGAGCGCTCTCGATGAGCCGTGACGCGAGCAGCGCGGGATCCGAAGGCGCTTGACGGATCCATTCCATCGCTCCGGCCGTCTCGAGGAATTTGCCGCTGCCGTCGCGCGACTCGGTCAATCCGTCCGTTGAGAGCACGATGGTATCGCCGTCCTCCAGGTATGCGGTTCGCACGTCGAACGGTTCCTCCATGACGCCCAGAACCGGACCCGTGACCGCGAGCTGCTCGACGCCTGTGGATCTGCGCAGGAACGCGATGTCGTGTCCCGCGCTCGCATAATCGAGCCGCAGCGTCCACGTGTCGAGAATACCGACGAACATCGAGACGAACAGGTATGGATTTTCGACCGTGCGAGGGAACGCACGGTTGAATTCCTGGAGTATGAACCCGGGATCGCGGCGGCGCAGCGCGATTCCGCGAATGGTAAATTTGATAAAGGCGGTGAGCACGGCGGCATCGACGCCTTTGCCGCTCACGTCGGCGATCAAAATCAATCCGAGCCGGTCCGAGAGCCGGTGCACGTCGAACACGTCGCCCCCGACGGCCAAGTGACTGCTTGCCGCGCCATAGGCGCTGCCGATTTCGCAATTGGGCAACGGAACGTGTTCGCTGCGAAACGCGCGCTGCAGAGTCTGGGTGGTCAGCCGTTCTTCTTCGAGCGCAGAAGTGGCGGCGTAGCGCCAGCCGTAAAAAAGAATCGCCAGTGCGCCAAAGACGATGAGTGCGATTATTCCGAAATAGAGTGACTGATTGATGCGGTCTTGCGTTGCGGCGAGCACCTCCCGGTTCTTCGCGTCCATGCGCGCTTCGATGAAACGCGCAG
>Ga0073928_10004548_pt1 | contig 20409 bp, 20 predicted proteins | sample PaiPotPPA55metaG_FD_76969 | JGI IMG/M metagenome (GOLD analysis project Ga0073928, IMG submission 76969) | Iron sulfur acid spring bacterial and archeal communities from Banff, Canada, to study Microbial Dark Matter (Phase II) - Paint Pots PPA... ...
AATTTTGCGGCCGTGCGCACGCTCCTGTCCCGCCGGTATTCGGCATAAATCGCCGCACCGAAGTCGACTCCGACGGCGCCAACCGCCACCACGGCCACGGTCGCGACGACACCGATCAGCAGCTTGCGCACCTGCATATTCTGGCCCACCGTCGCCAGCGGTCGGCCTCCGCGCGGCTAACCAGCAGGTAGCGCGCTATCGTTAGATCACCATCGGCCGGGTAACGGCCATGTGTCAGGCATGAATCTGGGAAGTCACCACTGACACTGTTGTCTGGGCGAGGCCCCATGACGTTGGAGGGCCAGTTGGATCTACTGCTATTGACGGTCGACCCACATCCTGAATCCGTGCTGCCCTCGTTGTCGCTGCTCGCCCACACCGTGCGAACCGCGCCGACGGAGGTGTCCTCGCTGCTCGAGGCCGGCACCGCGGACGTGGCGATCGTCGATGCGCGCACTGATCTGGCCGCCGCCCGCGGGCTGTGTCGGCTGCTCGGGACGACGGGGACGTCGGTGCCGGTGGTGGCCGTCGTCAACGAGGGCGGCCTGGTGGCCGTTAACGTCGAATGGGGACTCGACGAAATTCTGCTGCCGAGCACCGGTCCCGCCGAGATCGACGCCCGGCTGCGGCTACTGGTGGGACGTCGCGGAGGCGTGGCGAACCAGGAGAACCTCGGCAAGATCAGCCTGGGAGAGCTGGTCATCGACGAGGGCACATACACCGCGCGGCTGCGCGGGCGGCCGCTTGACCTCACCTACAAGGAATTCGAGCTGCTGAAGTATCTCGCCCAGCACGCTGGCCGGGTATTCACCCGCGCCCAGTTGCTCCAAGAGGTATGGGGCTACGACTTCTTCGGGGGCACCCGCACCGTCGACGTGCATGTGCGGCGCCTGCGCGCCAAGCTCGGCCCCGAGTACGAATCGTTGATCGGCACCGTGCGCAATGTTGGCTACAAGGCGGTTCGGCCTGCGCGCGGCAGGCCACCGGCGCCGGGCTCCGACATGTCCGACGAACTTGTCGACGACGCGGTCGGCTACGACGCGCCCGACAGCCTGCCGGACGCGCTGGTTGACCCGCTGCGCAGTCAGTGAAGTCGATCGGCTGGCGCGCGCGCCTGTCCGACGACGAGCAGCGCAAGATCCGCGAGCTGATTGCCGCGGCGACGGCCGTCGACGGAACCGCGCCCGTTGGTGACCAGGTGCTGCGCGAGTTGCCGCACGACCGCACCAAGCACCTGCTGGCCGTTGACGGCGACGACGTATCGGGTTATCTGAACCTCACCGGAGCGCCGGTCATGGCCGAACTGGTGGTGCATCCCAACGCCAGGCGCCGCGGCATCGGCTCGGCGATGGCGCGTGCCGGGCTGTCCGAGGGCGGCGCAGGGGCCCGCGTCTGGGCGCACGGCAACCTCGAGCCCGCCCGCGCCACCGCGGCGGCGCTGCACCTGATCGTCGTGCGTGAACTGCTGCAGATGCGGCGGCCGCTGACCGACCTTCCTACAGCGATGGTTCCCGAGGGGGTTCGCATCACTACCTACTCCGGTCCGGCCGACGACGCCGAGCTGCTGCGCGTCAACAACGCCGCCTTCGCATGGCATCCCGAACAGAGCGGGTGGACGGAAGCGGACATCGCTGAGCGCCGCGGCGAACCGTGGTTCGATCCCGCCGGCCTGTTCATGGCGGTCGACGAGCACACGGGCAAGCTGTTGGGCTTCCACTGGACCAAGGTTCACAGCGGGGACCTGGGCGAGGTCTACGTCGTCGGCGTCGACCCGGCCGCGCAGGGCCGCGGGTTGGGCGCCACGCTCACTTTGGTCGGACTGCACAACCTCGCCGAGCGGCTGTCGCTAAGTACGGAGTCTGCTCTTCGCCCGAGCGGCTCATCGCCATCGTCTGCTCTTCGCCCGAGCGGCTCATCGCCATCGTCTGCTCTTCGCCCGAGCGGCTCATCGCCACCGACGGTGATGCTCTACGTCGAGGCGGATAACTCCGCGGCCGTAAAGACCTATCGGCGACTGGGTTTCGATGTATTCAGCGTCGATGCGGCATACGCGTCACGACCTGATAAACATCGCCACCCCTGACGATGCCTTCGCGCCCGTTCGGGCCGATAAGTCCTCGGGGAAAACCCGCTCGACGCCGTGGCCCCACCCACCCGTCACCAGCGTCAGTGGGTTCAGGTAGCGCCGGTCGATCCCTCGAGTTCAGATGGCCGTAGATTCTCGCAAACTCGCAGCAACGCGGTTAATCTTCCGTTCATCTTTGTTGGGTTGGGTATTCACAGTGGTGTCCTAGGTTTTGCGCCGGGCAGTGACGGGACTGCTCGACGGAACGGTGTTCCGTCGTTCGGCTCTGACCATGGTGGCGGCCCATCCGTCACCCCAACCGTTGAAGGAGCTACGTGAAGCTCAACCGATTTGGCGCTGCGCTGAGTTTGCTGGCCAGTGGTGCCCTTGTGGTATCAGCATGCGGCAGTAACAACAACACCACTTCGTCCTCGTCGTCTGGATCCAGCGCTACCTCAGGTGGATCCAGCGCCACATCAGGGGCGCCTGCGGGGCAGGTGGCCTGCGGCGGCAAGGCAACACTGAAGGCCAGCGGTTCGACCGCGCAGGCGAATGCGATGACCCGTTTCGTCAACGCCTACGAGCAGGCCTGCCCCGGCTCAACGCTCAACTACACGGCCAACGGCTCGGGCGCCGGTGTCAACGAGTTCGTCGGAAAACAAACCGATTTCGGCGGCTCGGATTCACCGCTGAGCCAGCCGAAGGGTGAGTACGACAAAGCCCAGGCGCGGTGCGGCTCCCCAGCATGGAACCTGCCGGTTGTGTTCGGCCCGATCGCGGTGACCTTTAACGTCAAGGGCGTGGATTCACTGGCGCTGGACGGGCCCACCGCGGCCAAGATCTTCAATGGCGGCATCACCTCTTGGGATGACCCGGCGATCAAGGCGCTCAACCAAGGTGCCACGCTGCCGGCGACCCCGATCCACGTGGTGTTCCGCAGCGACGAGTCGGGGACAACGGACAATTTCCAGAAATACCTTGACGTTGCCTCCGGCGGGGCGTGGGGTAAGGGCGCCGGCAAGACATTCAACGGCGGTGTCGGTGAGGGCGCCAAGGGCAACGACGGAACCTCGGCGGCGATCAAGAGCACCGACGGTTCCATCACCTACAACGAGTGGTCCTTCGCACAGGCGCAAAAGCTGAACATGGCCAAGATCGTCACTTCGGCCGGCCCCGACCCGGTGGAGATCACCAGCGACACGGTTGGCAAGACGATCGCCGGTGCACAGGTCAAGGGTCAGGGTAACGACCTGGTGCTGGACACGACGTCGTTCTACAAGCCCACTCAGGCTGGGTCATATCCCATCGTGCTGGCGACCTATGAGATCGTCTGCTCGAAGTACCCCGATGCGGATACCGGCAAGGCGGTCAAGGCGTTCCTGCAGTCGACCATCGGTGCGGGCCAAAACGGTTTGGCCGACAACGGATACATCCCGATACCGGATTCATTCAAATCGAAACTCACCACCGCGGTGGACGCCATCGCGTGATCAGAGGTCCCCATGGCCCTACATCCGGAAGTCCGGCCCGAGGGGGCGCCGCCCAGCGCGGCGCCCCCGAGCGCCAAGGTCCCCAACGTGTCTGATCCGACGGGCGTTAAGCCGACTCCCAAGTCGACCGGCGGTGGCACCGGTCGCATCGGGGATCGATTATTCAAGTCCGTTGCGATCGCGGCCGGCTCCACCATCGTCATCGCCATCGCGCTGATCGCGATCTTCTTGCTGATTCGCGCGGTGCCGTCGCTGCGTGCCAACCACGCAAACTTTTTCACCAGCGCGGTTTTCAACACCAACGATGCCGACAACCTTCTATTCGGGATCCGTGACCTCTTCATGGTGACCGTGCTCAGCTCGATGTTCGCACTCGCGCTCGCGGTGCCGGTGGCAGTAGGGATCGCGGTGTTCTTGACGCAATACGCACCGAGGAGGCTTGCCCGTCCGTTTGCTGCCATGGTCGATCTGCTCGCCGCGGTGCCGTCGATCGTGTTCGGCCTGTGGGGTATCTTCGTGCTCGCGCCTCAAATCGAACCGTTCGCGGCGTTTCTCAACCACTACCTGGGCTGGCTTTTCCTCTTCAAGAAAGGGAATGTCTCGCTGGCCGGCGGCGGAACGATCTTCACCGCCGGCATTGTGCTTGCCGTGATGATCCTGCCGATCATCACCTCGGTCAGCCGGGAGGTCTTCCGGCAGACACCCGTTGCGCACAAGGAGGCCGCCCTCGCGCTTGGGGCCACCAAGTGGGAAGTGGTGCGGACGACGGTGTTCCCGTACGGCCGCAGCGGCGTCATTGCCGCCTCGATGCTCGGCTTGGGCCGCGCGTTGGGTGAGACGGTGGCGGTGTTGATCATCCTGCGCTCTGCCGCGCAGGCTGGGCATTGGTCGCTGTTCGACGGTGGCTACACCTTCGCGTCCAAGATCGCCTCGGCCGCCTCTGAATTCAGTGCGCCGCTGCCGACCGGGGCTTACATCGCAGCCGGTTTTGTGCTCTTCGTGCTGACGTTTGTGGTCAACGCGGCCGCTCGTGTGGTCGCTGGCGGAAGGGTCAACGGATGAGCGCGGCCACCCTCGATCAGCCGGTCAAGGCACAAACCTTCCATCCGATTAGCGTCGCTCGCAGAGCCAAGAACAACATCGCTGCTGCGATGTTTGTGACCGCGTTCGCAATCGCGGTGATTCCTCTGGTCTGGGTGCTGTGGATTGTTATCGAGCGCGGCTGGTATGCAATCACCAGAGCAACTTGGTGGACCCATTCGTTGCAGGGTGTCCTGCCCGAGCAGTTTGCCGGCGGCATTTACCACGCGCTTTACGGAACACTCGTACAGGCGGGCGTGGCCGCCGTTTTGGCGGTGCCACTGGGATTGATGGCTGCGGTGTATCTGGTCGAGTACGGGCGAGGGCCGTTGGCGCGTGCGACGACCTTCATGGTCGACGTCCTGGCCGGGGTACCGTCGATCGTCGCCGCGCTGTTTGTCTTCAGTTTGTGGATCGCCACGTTGGGGTTCGAGCAGAGCGCGTTCGCGGTGTCGCTCGCGCTGATCCTGTTGATGCTGCCGGTAGTAGTGCGCTCCACTGAGGAAATGCTCAAACTCGTTCCCGACGAATTGCGAGAAGCTAGCTACGCCTTGGGTATTCCGAAGTGGATCACCATCGTGCGCATCGTGATACCCACCGCACTGCCCGGCATCATCTCCGGTGTACTTCTGTCGCTCGCCCGCGTCATCGGCGAAACCGCGCCCGTCCTGGTGCTCGTTGGGTACAGCCGAGCGATCAACTTCGACCTCTTCCATGGCAACATGGCCTCACTACCATTGCTGATCTATACCGAGCTGACCAATCCGCAACACGCCGGCTTCCTGCGAGTCTGGGGTGCCGCGCTCACCTTGATCATCGTCGTGGCCGTCCTCAACGTGGCGGCCGCGGCGGTGACTCGCCTCCTGACCGCCCGACGCTGAACCGACAGGACAACCCATGGCAAAACGCATTGATCTCAAAGATGTCAACATCTACTACGGCAGCTTCCATGCCGTCGCCGATGTGGGCCTCTCGGTTCAGCCGCGGAGCGTGACCGCCTTCATCGGCCCGTCAGGCTGCGGAAAGTCGACCGTGTTGCGGTCGCTGAACCGAATGCACGAAGTGACCCCAGGCGCACGGGTGGAGGGATCGGTACTGCTCGACGGAGAGGACATCTATGGCTCCGGTGTAGACCCTGTCGGTGTCCGCAAAACCATCGGAATGGTCTTCCAGCGCCCGAACCCCTTTCCCACCATGTCGATCAAAGACAACGTCAGCGCCGGCTTGAGGCTACAGGGCACGCGCAAAGGCAAGACACTTGACGAGATTGCCGAGCGATCGCTTAAAAGCGCCAATCTCTGGAATGAGGTCAAAGACCGCCTCGACAGGCCAGGTGGCGGGCTCTCCGGCGGTCAACAGCAGCGTCTCTGCATCGCCCGCGCAATCGCGGTGCAACCCGACGTGCTGCTCATGGACGAGCCGTGCTCAGCGCTCGACCCCATCTCCACGCTTGCTATTGAGGATCTCATCGCTGAACTCAAGCTCGACTACACCATCGTCATCGTGACGCACAACATGCAGCAAGCCGCCCGCGTCAGCGATCAAACCGCATTCTTCAACTTGGAGGCTACCGGCAAACCGGGCAAGCTGATCGAGGTCGACGACACCGAGAAGATGTTCTCCAACCCCGGCCAAAAGGCAACGGAGGACTACATTTCCGGACGGTTCGGCTGACCGGGCCTCGACGATCGTCGAGGCCGGCAGGCAATAGCCCGACGGAAGGATAGGCGGCAGGTTTGACCATCGGGTGCGGCGCGGGGAGGCGACGATGGAGTCTCGTCAGCATCGCTCCGTAGTTTCCTGGACGCCACGTGGTGCCCTGGTGCTTGCCGAGACTGATCGCGCCATCGCCGCTCAGCTCATCGAAGATGCTGCGCAGATTCGCATCAGCACGATCTGGTGCCGCGACGGCGCCGAAGCATTACTGGCCGTGGGTGCCGAGGCTCCTGACGTCCTGGTTATCGCAGCCCAAACCGGCACCGTCGACGCCGCCTCCATCACCGCAACTGTGCGCGGCCGTTCGGATCTCCCCATTCTCATCGGCGCCGCCGCGGGTGAAGACGCCCTCACCCGCCGCGCCCTGGCCGCCGGGGCTTCCGCGGTGATCGCCCGCCCTTACGACCTCACGGCCATCGCTCCCTTCGCTCTCAAGAACGGCGTCGACGAAGAACCTGCCGTTTTCATCGCCGGCCCAATCCAGGTCGACAGGTACGGTCATGAGACACGGGTGCACGGGCGAGACGTTCAACTGACCCAGAGGGAACTGGAACTGCTGATATTTCTGATCGAGCAGGGTGGAAAGGTGGCCAGTACCGAAGAGATCAGCCTCGCGGTCTGGGGACGCCTGGCAGACACCAATACTGTCGCCGTTCACGTGAAAAGGCTGCGCGACAAGCTTGGCAGCGATCCCGAACATGGTGAGTTCATTCGCACCATCCGCGGCGTCGGCTACCGACTGACGCCTTCGATTTGCGCCTGACGTAGTACGCGTGGCCAGAGCCGGAATAATTCGCCGCTCGTCGCGGTCATAGCTGCGATGAGCAAGGCTGTGCAGTTCGACTCCTACGGCGGCATCGACGTGCTCGAGGTCCGCGAGGTTGCCCGACCGACTCCCGGCGACGGCCAGGTGCTGGTCGAGGTCAAGGCGGCGGGCATCAACCCGGGTGAGGCGATGATCCGGCAGGGCTTCTTGCACGACCGGTGGCCGTCCACCTTCCCGTCGGGTCAGGGCAGCGACTTTGCGGGGGTGGTCGCCGAGACCGGTGCGGGCGTGGACACCGTCACCGTCGGCGACGAGGTCATCGGCTTCACCGACCAACGCGCCAGTCAGGCCGAATTCGTCGTGGTGCCTGCCGATCAGCTCACCCTGAAACCGGACAACGTCACGTGGGAGACCGCAGGTGCCCTGTACGTCGCAGGCACGACCGCATATGCCGCCGTACGTTCGGTGCGCCTTGAGCACGGCGACACGGTCGCGATCGCAGGCGCGGCGGGGGGAGTTGGCACGATCGCCGTCCAGCTGGCCGTGCGGGCCGGCGCGACGGTGTTGGGTATTGCAGGCCCAAGCAACGATGACTGGCTCACCGCTCACGGTGCGATCCCGGTCAACTACGGCGACAACCTCGCCGACCGGCTTCGCGCAGCGGCGCCGAACGGTCGAGTCGACGCGTTCCTGGACTTCTTCGGCGGCGGCTACGTGGAGTTGGCGCTGACCGAGCTGGGCGTCGAGCCGCAGCGGGTGGACACCATCATCGACTTCGCCGCGGTGGAGCGGTTCGGAGTGCAGAGCGCGGGCAACGCCGACGGGTCGAGCGCCGCTGTGCTGGCCGAGCTCGCAGGCCTTGTCGCTGCCGGGCAGCTCGAGGTGCCCATCGCGGAGGTCGTGCCATTGGTCGAGGTGCAGCGCGCATACCGCACGCTCGAAGACCGGCACACCAGGGGCAAGATCGTCCTGCGCCCGTGACGGGAAGCCTCAGCGGGGGGCCGGGACCTCTTCCTCGTCGGGGTGCTTGCCGGTGACCTGGAAGATGATCCGGCGGGCCACCTCGACCGCGTGGTCGGCGAAGCGCTCGTAGAACCGGCCGAGCAGCGTCACATCGACGGCCGCAGCCACGCCGTGCTTCCACTCCCGATCCATGAGCACGGTGAACAGGTGCCGGTGCAGGTCGTCCATCGCATCGTCTTCCTCACGGATGCGGGCGGCCTTCTCCGGGTCCCGGGTGAGCAGCACTTCCTGCGCGCTGTTGCCCAATTCGACTGCGACACGGCCCATTTCGGCGAAATAACCGTTGACTTCCTCGGGCAGCGCGTGCTGCGGATGGCGGCGTCGGGCGATCTTGGCGACGTGCAGCGCGAGAGCACCCATCCGGTCGACGTCGGCGACGATCTGAATCGAGCTGACGATCGCCCGTAAGTCACCAGCCACCGGCGCCTGCAACGCCAGCAAGACAAAGGCGCTCTCTTCAGCCTTGGCGCTCATCGCGGCGATCTGCTCGTGGTCGGTGATGACCTGCTCGGCCAGCACCAGATCGGCCTGTAGCAGGGCCTGGGTGGCGAGTTCCATGGCAACGCCAGCCAGCCCGCACATCTCACCGAGCTGCGCGGTCAGGTCATCCAGTTGCTCGTGGTATGCGGTTCGCATGTGCCAAGCCTACGGGTTATTTCGCCGAAACGTCACAACGCGCGCAGTGAACGAAAGGTGAATGCCGCCTACCCAAATGTCGTCACCGACGACGGCATCGCGGCCCTATTGACAGGTGGTATCCGCGGCGTTGGTGACGGTCAGGTCCTGCGGCAGCTGCGTCGGTGGGCTGCTGGTCCCGCGGACGACGTGTACCTGCACGGGGGAGCCGCTGGGCGACGGCGGCGTCACCGAGTAGAAGTCGCTTCCCAGCACCACCCGCACCACATCGCCCAGGCCGGTGACCCGCTCGATGGTGGGTTTGGTGAACGACGACGCGACCGTCGCTGCGGCCTCCTCGTTGCCCGCCGAGAAGAACACCGTCGTCGAGCTCAGCGGCCCAGGGTAGTCGTCGGGAGAGGTGACGTTGAAGCCGTGTGACTGCAGCTCGGTGGCGGCGGTGGCGGCCAGCCCGTTCTCGCCGGTCGAGTTCGAGACGCGCACGGTGACGTCCTGCGGATTGGTGGTGACCGCGTCCACCAGCTCGGCATTTGGCACCGCGGCGGCACTGGGCACCCGGCTCGCCGAGTCCGGCTTCGCGCTCACTGTCGACTCGGGGGTGCCCGGCACCGGGGTGTTGTCCGGGTTCTTCTCATCGGGTAGCGGGTCGTCGTTGATGATCGCGTCGAACAGCGTGTGCACGTCGTCGATGCGCGGCGGCTCGTTGCCGTCGGAGTCGGTCTGACCGGTGGTGGGCACGGTGACGAAGGTGATCCGGCCCGCATTTACACCCTGGATGGACTGGCCGAGGTCGACGAGGTCCTTGGTCCGGACATTGTCGACGGAGGTGTCCTGGATGAACATGTTGACGACGTTGTCGAGCTTGGGCAGTGAGAAGAACACTTCGTTGGAGATCATTGAGCGCAGCAGCGACGACAAGAAGAGCTGCTGGCGCTTGATGCGGCCGTAGTCGCCGTTGAACTCGGTGGTCACCTGGCGGGCGCGCACGTACTGCAAAGCAGCGCGCCCGTCGAGGGTCTGGCGGCCGGCGTTGGCCAGCACCGTGCCGAGCTCGTAATCCTGCAGTGGTGTGGTGCTGCACACCTCGACGCCGCCGACGGCGTCCACCATCTTCGCGAAACCGGCGAAATCGACTGCCATGAACCGGTTTATCGACAAACCGGACAATTTCTGGATCTCCTTCACCAGGCACTTGGGACCGCCGACGGCGTACGCGGAGTTCAGCTTCGTCTCGCTGTAGACCTGGTCGGGTCCATCGCTTTTCGTTTGGTCGTTATGCTGTGCGCCGTATGCACCGGTCTGTGGGTTCCATGCTTCGCACTGTATCGGCGTGATCGCCAGGTCACGCGGGAATGACACGGCGACAACACGTTTGCGGCTGGCCGGGATGTTCACCAGCATGACGGTGTCCGACCTGGATCCGTCGGCGTCCGCGGTGGTGCCGGCGCCCATGTCGCTGTTATCGCCGAATCGGCTGTCAACGCCGACGATCAAGAAGTTCTCGTCACCGAATTGTGCCGCTGGATCAACGATGTCGCGCGAATTGGGGTCCAGCGCGGAAACCCTATTGAGCATGTTGTTCTTCGACGATTCCCATTGCCAGGCCGAACCGGTCGTCGCCAGCGCCAGCACCGCGATCAGGGCGGCGGCCGCGCGGCCAGCCACTATCGTCTTGCTGCGGTGCCGGCGCGGCTTGGGTTTGTCCGTACCGCCCGCCGTTCCGACCCGCGGAACCGGGCCGGGTCGGCGTACCGACGCCAGGTCGGGAAGCTCGGACGGCTGCACCGACACGATCGGGATGACGTCGGTGTCCTCGCCGTCCGGCCCGCTGACCGCCGCGATGATCTCGGTGGGTGGCGCCGGTGGCTCGACGTCGGGTTCGGGGCGGACGTGCCTGCGTTCGTCGGGAACTCTTGAGTCACCGTGCACCTTGGCGATCAGGTCGGCGACGGTGACACGGTCGGCGTGTTTACCGCTCTGCTGCCCGGCCTTCTCGACGCCCTCGGGTTCGGAACTGCCGCTGCGCTCCCACGGCGCGGCGCCTGGCGACGGCCGCGGATTTCGGGTAAGCCAGGGGTTGTCGCCGACAGGGCCCGGAGGCCCAGGCAGGCTGGGCAGGCCAGGAGTGGCGTTGTCGCCGTCACTCATGTTCCTACCGGCCTCCGGCTCTTAAGGCATCGTGCGCGTGGGCGTATCGGCGTCTTGGTCTGCTTCGAGTTCGTCCAGCAGCACTTTGCGAGCTCCGCCATTGGAGCCAGTTCGACGAGAGTCATATCGTACTGAGACATCCTGAGAGACGGCCAGCCCACCGACGGTACCGAGAACGTCTCGGTTTAGCCTCCGGAGTGCATGACGTCGGCCCCAGCGGGCACTCTGCAGTCGTCGGGATCGGCCAGCCAGCCCGCTGGCAGGGCTACCGACGCCGGCGACCCCTGACGGCCGCGCGGACCGGTCGCGACCTGCGGGAACGGTGCGCGTGGGTCGAGCTGATCCAGCAGCGCATCCAGCTCGTCCAGCGTCTTGACCAGGGCCAATGCTCGTCGCAGGTCCGCGCCGGCGGGGAAGCCGTGCAGGTACCACCCGATGTGTTTGCGCATGTCGCGCATGCCCTTGTCCTCGCCGAAATGTGCGGCCAACAGCTCGCCGTGCCGCCGCATGATGGCCGCGACCTCGCCAAGAGTGGGCGGCGTTGCCGGCATCGTGCCGGTGAACGCGGCTGACAGCTCGGCGAACAACCACGGCCGGCCCAGGCAACCGCGGCCGATGACGACGCCGTCGCACCCGGTGGCAGCCATCATCGCCAGCGCGTCGTCGGGGTCGAAGATGTCGCCGTTGCCCAGCACCGGGACCGTCGTGACGTGGTGCTTGAGCAGGGCAATCTGTTCCCAGTCGGCGGTTCCCGAGTACCGCTGCGCCGCGGTGCGGGCATGCAGCGCCACGGCGGCCGCACCTTCCTCCGCGGCGATCCGGCCCGCGTCCAGGTGGGTGTGATGGGCGTCGTCGATGCCGACGCGAAATTTCACGGTCACCGGTATGCCGGTGCCCTCGGTGGCGCGCACGGCTGCCGCGACGATCTGGCCGAACAGCCGCCGCTTGAACGGCAGCGCGGCACCGCCCCCGCGCCGCGTGACCTTGGGCACTGGGCAGCCGAAGTTCATATCGATGTGGTCGGCCAAACCCTCGTCGGCGATCAATTTCGCCGCGGCGAAGGTCGTGTCCGGGTCGACCGTGTAGAGCTGCAGCGACCGCGGCGACTCGTCCGGGGCGAACGTCGTCATATGCAGAGTGACCGGATGGCGCTCGACGAGCGCACGGGCGGTCACCATCTCGCACACGTAGAGCCCGCTGACCGTCCCGGCTCTCGCCAGCTCGAGTTCACGGCACAGCGTGCGAAATGCGACGTTCGTCACACCGGCCATCGGCGCCAACACAACGGGGCTCCGCAGCGCGATCGGACCGATCCGCAGTCCCATCTGCTCTTCGCCCAAGCGGCTCATCGCCGCCGTTTGCTCTTCGTGCAAGCGGCTCGTCGCCCCGAACCGGGGTTCGGTTACGACGCTGATGACGAGACCAGCAGGTCCTTGGCGGCCCTCTTCTCGGCCACCTTCGCCTGGCGCTCCAGGCGGCGCTGCTTGGCGACCTCGAACCTGTCGCACGTCTCCTCGAGCTCCTCGACGAGCGTGCCCAGCTCGTCGCGCATCCGCGCCGCGTCGCCGGTGAAGTCCTCGCGTTCGAAGATGCGCCACTTCTTCAGCACCGGCATCACCACGTCGTCGAGGTGGATGCGCGGGTCGTAGACACCGCCGACGGCGATGATCACGGCCTTGCGGCGGAACTCGGGCACCGTGAAGCCGGGCATCTTGAAGTTGACCAGCACCCGGTGCAGCGACGCCATCGCCTGGTTGGGCGCGATGTCGAAGCCCGCCTCGGACACGTCGCGGTAGAAGATCATGTGCAGGTTCTCGTCGGCCGAAACCCGTTGCAGCAGTTGGTCGGCGATCGTCTCGTTGCACGCCTTGCCGGTGTTGCGGTGCGAGACGCGGGTGGCGAGCTCCTGGAACGTCACGTAGATGACGGAGTCGAACAGGCTGTCTGCGAACATGTCGCCCTGCTGGTTCTGGCCGGGCGAAAAGCCACGCGTCATCTGCTCGAGGCGAAGCTGCTCGAGCTCGACGGGATCGATGGCGCGGGTGACCACGAGGTAGTCGCGCAGGGCGATGCCGTGCCGGTTCTCCTCGGCGGTCCAGCGGTTGACCCACTGGCCCCAGGCGCCGTCCATGCCGAAGTTCATCGCGATCTCGCGGTGGTAGGACGGCAGGTTGTCCTCGGTCAGCAGGTTCTGCAGCATCGACACCTGGGCCACTTCGGACAGCCGGGATTGTTCGGGATCCCAGTCCTGCCCGCCGAGGGCGTAATAGTTCTTGCCGTCCGACCATGGGATGTAGTCATGCGGGTTCCAGTCCTTGCGCATGGACATATGCCGGTTGAGGTTCGTCTCAACCACCGGCTCGAGCTCGTGCAGCAACTGCAGGTCCGTCAGGTCTTGCGCCATGGGTTCTCCCAGTTATCTGTACCTAGTGGTTGCACTCAATATATCTGTGTACCCCGGTGACATTCAAGTTGTTCTTTTGCTATGTGTCACATCCGTCACGCAAACCATGTGCTGTCGTGGCGAGTGGCATTCAGTAGCTCGACACTCGGTTGAGCAGCATGTCGACGCAGTAGTCGATGAACTGCGCCCGCGTCGCCGTCAGGCGGCCATTCAGATAAGCGGTGAACAATGCCGTCAGCGCGCCGATCAGGCCGGTGGCCACCATGGCCTGCACAGCCGGATCGGTGATGCGGGTCAGCTTGGTCTGGAGCAGGTCGATGAAGTTGGGCATCCATTCTGCGCCCGAGCGGGTGAGGACGGGTTCCACCGCCGGGGCCAGAAGCAGCACCCGCCCACGCGCCGGGTCGTCGACCATCAATGCGACGAAGCGCTCGACAGCATCGCGCGGCGTGTCCGCTGTCATCAGCGTCGACATCGCCCTGGCGCACACATCGTCGTAGGCGGCACGGACGAACTCGTCGCGGTCGGCGAAGCTCTCATAGAAGTAGCGCTCGGTCAGTCCCGCCGCGCGGCAGACCGCGCGAACCGTCAGGGCGGGCCCGCCCTCGCTGCCCAACAGCTCGACGCCCGCGGCGATCAGTTTGTCGCGGCGCAAGACCTGGCGGTCCCGCAGCGGAACGCCGGACCATCGGCCCCGTCGTTGACCGGAAGGCACATCACTCCCTAAGCTCATGGTGACAACGGCTGTAGTCAGAATGACACATGGCTCCGATCGGAAGTTCACCAGTGACTCAAGATACGTCTGAGGCCTGCCCGGTGACCACCGGATCCGCCTCACTCGCGTCGGGCTGCCCTGTCGCGCCAGGGGGATACGACGCGCCGCCGCAGCCTCTCGGGCCGGGCACGCTGACGTGGAAGTACTTCGGCGACTGGCGTGGCATGTTGCAGGGCCCGTGGGCCGGCTCGATGCAGAACATGCATCCACAACTCGGGGCCGCGGTCGAGGACCACTCGACGTTCTTCCGGGAACGCTGGTCACGGCTGCTGCGCTCGCTGTACCCGATCGGCGGGGTGGTGTTCGACGGGGATCGCGCCCCGGTTACCGGCGCGCAGGTTCGCGACTACCACGTCGACATCAAGGGTGTCGACGCCGAGGGCCGCCGCTACCACGCGCTCAATCCCGACGTCTTCTACTGGGCGCACGCCACCTTCTTCGTCGGCACCCTGATCGTCGCCGAACGGTTCTGCGGCGGGATCACCGAAGACGAAAAGCGCAGGCTCTTCGATGAGCACGTCGACTGGTACCGGATGTACGGGATGAGCATGCGGCCGGTACCGGAAACCTGGGACGACTTCCAGGTCTACTGGGACCACATGTGCCGCAACGTCTTAGAGAACAACTACGCGGCCCGCGCCGTGCTCGACCTGACCGAGCTGCCCAAACCGCCCTTCGCGCAGAAGGTTCCGGATCGACTGTGGGCGCTGCAGCGAAAGTTGGTGGCGCCCTTCTTTGTCTGGCTCACCGTCGGCTTGTATGACCCGCCGGTGCGTGAGCTGATGGGCTATAGCTGGTCCGCGCGCGACGAGTGGCTGCACCGCCGGTTCGGCGTTGCGGTGCGGCTGGTATTCGCACTGTTGCCGAAGCGAGCGCGGATGCATCCACGAGCACGGGCCGGCTGGGATCGCGCAACGGGGCGCATCCCTGTCGACGCGCCGCTGGTGCACACCCCGGCACGCAATCTGCCGCCGCTCGACGAGCGCGACAATCCAACGCATTATTGCCCGAAGGTCTGACCGCGCCCTACCGCGGTCGGGCATAGGGCGTCCACAGCGCGCCGTCGAAATAACGTATCTGAGAACCGTTTTGCGGGTCGGGGAACCAACCCGGCTGCACGGGTGGGTAGCGGCCGAAGAGGCCGCGCGGATCACCGGCCAGGCTCAGCCGGTACTCGAAGTCGGCGCGGGCCCGCAACCCAGCGTCGCGGGTAGCCAGAGCCCGCCTGCGACGCGCGACGAAAATCAGCGAGCAGATGATGGCCGCGAAGGCAACGGCCTGATACCAGCCGTTGTGCAGACACCACGCCGTCAACATCAGCCCGGCGCCGGTCAGTACGGGGTGCCGTCTCCAGAACGATCTGCGGACTTGCTCGTAGAGCATCGACATTGATCATACGATTCGGCGGGCGCCTCCCGCAGTTTGAACTGCAGTGCGCATCGTGCCTGCGTGGAAGCTCGTTCGGCGATTCGGCTATGCGCAGGGCGATTTTTGCGGCACGATTCTCCTGTGTTCCGATTGATCCGGTCCGTTGGCGGTGCAGGTACGGCGTTGATCGCCGCGCTGGCCATTGGGCTGGCGTCGAGCATCTCGTCGGCCGCGCCTGCGTCGGCGACGACGCCCTCGGCGATAACGGACGCATACATGCCGCCACCGTCGCCCCTCACCGTGCTGATCACTCCGCTCACCGTCGGCGTGCACCTCATCGAGGCATTGGCCCAAGACATCGCGAATGTCGTCGAGTACATCGCCACGCCGGCGCCGATCGCCATCCCCGCGCCGCATACCAACACCTAAGTCATTGTTTGACGTCATCGTTTGACGGCGGCGCTGACCGGTTGGCTGTGTGGAATGCAGGCGCCAAGACCTGCGTCGACGACGCTCAGTCCCCCGGTCGGGGAGGCTCGCTCGGGGACCTTACGGGAGATCGACGAAATGCCCGGAGATGCTCGCATATGCGATCGCACCCTCGACGCTTGAGTCCCGCTCCACGTTCACACCCCAGGCACCCTGGCCGTGGTCCGCGTACAGGCGAATTGGTTGGCTTGTGATAAACGCGGCGCGATTGGTCGGGGAGCCGATTACTGTCCCCTGGCTGACCATCACCAGGTAGTGACTGACGCGGCGTCCCTCCAGGCTGACGACGATTGACGCCCGCGCCGTCTGGCCTAGCGGTAGCTCAGCTCTCACCGATACATGCTCGATCACCAGGCGCTTGCCCGCCGGAACGTCGCTGAAGAAGACGCCTTGGTCGAACGCGCCGGGATTGATGTCAGAGAACGCCTCTTCCTGGTATGCGGTATACGCGGAATCAACCACCGTCATCCTCACTCTGATGCGAGCGCGCAATCTCTCGCGTTTAAACCTATCAGGACGGAGTGAGAACTCATCTGGCTCTTCGCAATACGGGATGCTGCGAACGACTGCCGTACCAGCTGCCGACCAGGACTCATCGCGAACGGGTGGCGCATGTCGTGGCGCGTAGACAACGGCGTCGCCCCCGCGCTCTGTGGCGTCTGCCATCCCGAAACAAATGGATGGAAGGCAAGGAGCTTTATGTGCGCATGGGTGAGATTGAGGAGCGGCGTGGTGGACCACCACGCAGTTCTGGCATCGGAAAGGGCCACAGAACTCGTGCGTCTGTGGAAGTCGCACCGGCTCTAGGCTGATATGAGGTGTACAGGGCCGATCGTGAGGAGGTTCGGTGTCGAAAATGATTCGGGTCGTACCGGAGGATTTGCAGGTCTCGGCGGCAAAGGTCGACGTTCATGGTGATGAACTGCACCTGAAGCACACAGCCGCCATTGGCCGCATCGAGGCTGCTCAGGTAGGAGTGCCAGCTGGGTCGGCTGCGGCGCTGAGCGCGGCGGTCGCGAAGTGGCAAATGGACACGTCAGTGATGGTCGGCAACTTGGTGCAGCACAGCGAGGCGTTGCGCGGCGCGGCAGTCGGCTATGAGGCCACCGACGAGCACAACGCAGCAGCCATCGACGCGGTCGGTGATGAGGCAAGCACTCTGGATCTCGGCCTCTAGCAACACATTATCGTGACAGTCTCGGTTGCCGACATTGACCGGTGGAACCCCGGCGATGTCCGCGAGGTGTTCCACGCGACACGCAGGCGGGCCGAAGCCGCGTTTGAGGCCGCCGATGGGATTGCCACGATCCCGGCGTTCAACTCATGGGGCGGCGATGCAGCCCAAGCGGCCCGCCAGGCCAACGGGCACCTGCGCAAGGACCTCGACGCGCACGGCAACGAAGCGTTGGCAGTGGCCAAGGCGGCGCAAGTCGCCGCCGACGACATGCAGCAGGTCAAAACCGATTTGGCCCAGCTTGAGGCCGACGCAGCCGACCAGGGATTCGAGGTCGACCCCGCGAGCAGCCGGGTGATACCCGGACCCAACCCCCGAGCCCCGATGATCGTGGCGCTGGCTGAAATGGAGGCGCTGCAGGGGCGGCTTGACGCGATCCTCGCAGAGGCTGGCAGGGTTGACGAGGAGCTGGCCGGGGCGATCAACATGGCTACCGGTGCCGAGCCGATACCGGATACACCGCACGAGAACCGGCCTGAGATCCAAGATGCCCTGTCCCGTCCGCTGCCCGAGGACCCCAAGCAGTTTCATGAGCTCTGGGAGAAGCTCACCCCGGAAGAAAAGGACTGGCTCTATCAACACGATCACTCGATCGGCAACCACGGTGGCATGCCGTTCACCGATCGAAATACGTACAACCGGATGCATCTCAACGAGTTGCAGCAGACCAACCAGGCCGAGATTGATCGGCTGCGGGCGGCGCACCCCGACTGGGCTGCTGGCAACACACCTTTTCTCGACTCGAGGGAGTGGCAGAACTGGAAGATCCAGTGGGACAAGGCAAATCAGTCGCAGCACGGCTACGAACAGGTGCAACGATCGCTTCAATCGCCCGATGGTTTGCCACGCCTGCTGGACACGATCGATGACCGGGGGCACGCCGCAGTTTCGATCAACGACCCTGACACCGCTAAACGGAACGCCACCTTCGTGCCGGGGACCGGGCAAGACCTCACGCGCCTTGAGTTCAGCACCGAGAAGTCCGAGCAGATGCTGCAAGCGGCATTGCGGGCAGACCCCAGCCTCCGACCCGGTGACGTGTCAGTCACGACCTGGATGGGTTACGACCGGCCCATGAATGTCATCACCGACGCCCCATCCACGAGTTACGCACACAACGGGGCCGGTGCGCTCGACGATTTCCAATCAGGACTGCGGGCATCGCATAACGACGCCGCTGCCGGTGGCCCGTCGATCAACACAGTAATCGGACACAGCTACGGCTCCACCCTGGTGGGCGCGGCAGGCCTCGGTGGCCACCACCTGGACGCCAACAATGTCGTCGCTGTCGGCAGCCCAGGAGTGCTCGCCGGGCACGCCAGCGACCTCAGTCTTGCCCCCGGTGCCCATGTGTTCGCGACACGCGCCGAGAACGACATCATCGGAATCGCCACCTACGCAACGCTTGGCCCCGACCCGATGGGTGAGGGATTCGGTGGCATCCCCTTCGAGGCGGCACCAGGACCTGTCGGCCCTCTCGGTTCGCCCACGGTCGACGCCCACAGCAGCTATTGGAGCGCGGGTAATCCGGCACTGGATAACATGGGCCGCATCATCGCTGGAGAAATCAACGTCACACCGCCCCGGTTTACGCCATGAGCCGGACTGGCCGGAAGTTCTTACATGCGTCTGCCGCGACACTCACTGCGGCGTTGATTGCCGCATGCTCATCATCATCGTCGCCCGCCAGACCCTCGGAATCACTCGCACCACCGACACCATCCGGCGCAACCGCCATACCAGGAGGCCCCATGGAACAAACACCCGTTCCCGCCTCGCCGAAAATCCCCACCAGCCAACAGGAAGCCCAAGACACGGTGATTGGCTACTTGCAGAAAACCGTCAATGCTCTCCCGAAAGGGACGAGCTTGGACGGCACCCGCTACATGGTTGGCAAGGGCACCACGTACTGCGACGACAACCCCAGCGGCCCAGATGCGCCAGTCCACGTCGAAGACTGGCGCGACATGAACCTGCCCCCCGGTACGGGTTTCAACGCGATCATCACCCAAACCGGTGACGTGTGGAAACAGTGGGGCTGGCAAGTGATCGAGCGCGACGGCTTCAGCAAGCCCAATCGCTTCGGCTACGCGCCCGACGGCTATGTCCTGCAGATCGAGGCAAGCCCCGACCCGAAATACCCGCCGTCCCTGATCGGTTCGTCTCCATGCTTCCCCGGTAACCTCCGCAAGGACGACATTCCAAAGCCCGCGATCATTAAGCAAAGTGCGTAGGCCCTGCACATTTCTAAGGCACGATCCCGAGAGATGTCGAGGCTGCGCCTGCGCAGCTCACATCCAGATACCGAGAAGGCGTGGCCCCAAAAATGGAGATATTGTCAATACCGGTGGATCGGGGATTTCGGGCGACCGGTCAGCGGTGATCTGCTCGTCGGGTTGGGCTCCCGCCGCGCTACCGTTACTGACACTGTGTGCCATGCGGCCCCGCTACCTGGCTTCCAGCTGAGCTACTCGCCCAAACCACATGTGCCCTCAGTTTGGTGTCGGTTTCTGGGTCGCCTACGACAACATGTTTCGGAGTCGTTGGCCTAACTCGCGGTTTTCGATCGGTTTGCGAAGGTAGGGTGCGGCTGCTCGGGCGATGATGGCCATGGCTAGGGGGCGCGGCGGGATCTTGTAGAAGTGGTTGCCGATGACGAGCCAGCCACCGCCACCGGCGGCGACACCTCCGAGTAGTTCCCCAACCAGATAATCGGGCCATTGCCAAGAAGGCACGTTCGACGAAATCACCGACACCGTGTTGTCGAAGGTGTTGGCGACGTACACCCGGGACCCATTGGGGCTGACCGCCACACCGACCGGGCCGTTGCCAACGGGGATGGTTTCGACGTTCTTGGTGGCGGTGTCGACCACCGACACCGTGCCCCCGTTGTAAAGGTTGAAATTGGTGACATAGATAGCGGCGCCATCGGGGCTGACCGCCACCCCGTCCGGTTCGGTGCCGACGGGGATCGGCGGCCCGGTGACGGCGTTGGTGACGGTGTCGATCACCGACACCGTGTCGTCGCCGTAGTTGGTGACGTACACCAGGGAACCGTCGGGGCTGACCGCCACCCCGTCCGGGTAGGCGCTGACGGGGAGGGAGATGGTGGTGACAGCGCCGCTGCCGGTGTCGATCACCGACACCGTGCTGGCGTAGGCGCCGCCGCCGTTGGTCACGTAGAGGTGGGTGCCGACGGGGCTGACCGCCACCCC
>Ga0073928_10004551_pt1 | contig 20400 bp, 18 predicted proteins | sample PaiPotPPA55metaG_FD_76969 | JGI IMG/M metagenome (GOLD analysis project Ga0073928, IMG submission 76969) | Iron sulfur acid spring bacterial and archeal communities from Banff, Canada, to study Microbial Dark Matter (Phase II) - Paint Pots PPA... ...
GCAACGCAGAGGGTTCCCAAAGTGAAGGTTCCGAAGGCTAAGGCGGAAAAGAAGATTCTACAGACTGGCGGCGGCCAGCCCGATGGCGAGCGTGGCAAGGACCAACGCGACGTCGGTTTGACTGTCCGTATCGAAGTGAATCTTCCGCCGGCCGGCGACCAAGAAACCTACGACAAGATTTTCCGAAGCATTCGGGAGAATCTGTTGAATGGCAAGTAGGCTTGCCCGATTCGAGCGAATCGCACGCAAGCTAAGTGTGCTTGTCGAAAAGCAACCTGCTGTCGCGCCCACGGCGGCTGTTGAACATCCATTCGACAGGAGAAACATTCATCCGGGCTTGCCGCCGAAAGTTCTCAAACTGTTCGACGATGGTCACTTCGCTGAGGCAACGTACGAAGCTTGTAAGTATCTCGACAAATATGTCAGTAAGCACTCCAAGATTTCGGAGTCGGGATACAAGCTAATGATGGCAGCATTCGACAAGAATAATCCTAAACTGCGACTTACACCGTTGGTGACTATCAGCGAAAAAGATGAGCAGGAGGGCTACCGTTTTGTCTTTGCTGGCGGAGTTTGGGCAATCCGCAATCCCCGCGGCCACGAGTACAGTGTGAACGACGACCCGGACACGTGCCTTGACCACTTGAGTTTTGTGTCTTTGCTATTACGGCGATTAGAGCAGGCCGGTTACAAGTAGCTGGTTTCCATACGTAACGCCGGTTGGCTTTCTGCGTTCAAGCCGCTTTCCCGACCACGCCCTCGAACGGCACGCCGTATTCCGGTGAGCTCCTTCTGCCCGTGGTAGAATCCGCCGCGAGGGAGTGCAGAATGAGCCAAGAGAAACTGGCCGAGCTGAAAGCGTGGGTCGCAAAGCTGGAAGAGACGATTGTGGATGCGGACGCAAGAGAACACTTCCTCAAAGTTCCGAAGTTTTGGCTGGACGATGTGGAAAGGCAAATGGCGCCGGGCATGGAATACCTTCTTCCGAGAATCGAACAACTATTGGAACGCGCTCAGGAAGCAGTTTATAAGTACGGCCCCAATCTCCGAATAATCGGCTGACGCAAAGTGGAGGCATTAAAAAGCATGCGGTCTCCGAAATCGGTCAGGCAAGAATACAAGAAAGCATGTGCGGCAATGGCCAGAATTATCAAGCGGGGTGGTGGGCACTTGCCTCTGGCGGAAGATACTGAGGCCTATGGTCGCTTGGCAATCGTAAAATACACACTGGAATGGGCACATCCACTCCTGTTGAAGACGCCGAAAGCTAAGGGTAACGATAGGCTACAAGCTCTGTACGGGTACAACCACATCGCCAACGGCCCAACCCACGTTGTTTTGTTTCCGTAGATTAGGAATCGAATTCGCGGCCGTTCGCGTCCGAAACCCTCCGGTTCTAGGGGTATTTTAGAGGTTTTTAGCCCGTAAAACGCGCAGCATCAGCGGGCTTTAGCGTTAGACCCTAATTCTCATAACCCGGAGGTCGTTGGTTCAAATCCAACCCCCGCAACCATGGGCGCTCGGCGTAACCGCTTGAGCGCCCATCACTTATTTAGTTCACGTTCTGCTGAGTTGGAACCGCGATTTGCCCCCCTGCTAACAAATTGCTAACAAAAGGAAACGCAGCCTCAATTGCCGCAGCGTGCTCATGGCCGTGTTTCGTAATCTCGTGGCTGTAAATATTTAACGTTGTCATAGCCGACGCGTGACCGAGCCTCGCCTGCGCGAACTTCACATCGACCTTATTAGCTACGAGCAGGCTTGAGTAGAGGTGTCTGAGTCCATGCAAGCAGAAGCGACGCGCGCCGGCCTTATCCTGCGCAGCGTGCAGTACGTCGTAGACGCTGTCCGGATCGATCGGGGCTCTGATATCATTTTGGAATACGAAGGTGGCATAGCGACTTCCGCAGCGTCTGCGGATTCGTCAGCAGGGATGTCTTGCGGCAGTTTGCGCGCCGGGTTCCCCGCAATATATTCGCGATCAATTGCTTCTTCAAAGAGCCTGTGAAGCAGAATGAGCACATTCTTCACGAACTTTCTGCTCAGCTCTCTGTTCATGAGAAGGCTATCTTTGAAGGCTTTAACCGATGCCCGATTGATGTCGCAGATCGGCCAGTCGCCAAACTTCGGAAGAATCCAGTTCTTCAAGGCAGACTGATAGGACGACCAGGTCTTCGGTTTTAGAATGGACTTCGCCGTTTTCATCCAATCGTCACAAAACTCGCGGAAAATAATCTCCTTTGGCTCTACGTACCTGTTCTCGCGAATACTTCCGAGGATGATATCCACCTGTTTTTGGGCATCTTCCTTGGTTCGGTAGCAATTCCGTCAGTAGATATATAAAACCAGCAGTTCCCAATCCTTGGTCAGCATGAGCGTCAACGTGAATCACCATAAAAGGTGCAGATAGCTTTTCCTCCTCTAGCCATTGACGCCACGTCCAGAAAGCACCTACGTGTTCCACCATCTCGCGGCCAATAATTTTAGCGTCTGTATTCAGATGACACTGCCGTTCAAGGAATGCGCGCACTTCGTTCGGTGCGGCGTGTCGGTGTTTATCGCCGTCAAGTCTTCCGGGTTGCGAAGAGTGACCTGGCGGCCATACAAAGAAATCCAGATCGAGATCAAGCACGTAATCCATTTTTAGACTCTGTGCGTTAAGGCTAGCAGAAAATCGCTATCGTCGTCGCACATGGGATTCTGCGGAAAACGTTTTTATCAAAAGCGGTGGATTCAGGGAAATCTTCGGAAAGCCAATGAAACTGGGCCTAAACACCTTAAGCGCCTTAAGAATCTTAAGGACATTAAGGTTGACAAAGTTTATGCGTCAACGATAATCCGCTGCGTGTAATGCGGGACAGCGTAAGTCGCCGCGTCGTAAAGACATTCGCATCAAGTAGAGGTCCGGCGAAACACGAGGGGCCGCGTCCTGGTGATAAAATCGTCGCGGGACAAACTGGATTCAAGCTCATTATGAACTTCTTGGTATAGGGTTCGCGGCACTGATTCGAGGTTGCGAAGGCTATATAATCTCTCTACATGATCCGTCCTTCCTACAAACCGCGAAGGAAGTTCATGGAACTGGCTGTCTCGGAGGCCAAACGCGCCGGTGACCGAGGCGACTATCCGATTGGTGCGGTCATCACACGACTTACGGAAGGGCGCGAAGTAGTCATTGCGAGCGCCGGTAACCGAGTAAAAACTTCAGGATCAAGCATCAAACACGTTGAGTTGGAAACGCTCAAATATGTATCAAGCGGCTATGGCCGCTATCTGCCTGACTTCGTCCTCTACTCCACGCACGAGCCTTGCGCCATGTGCGCCGGTGCCTGCGTTTGGTCTAGAATTGGCGCGGTCGTCTATGGCGTTTCCCAAGAAGACATTGCCGCTTATGGCCGCAAGCGCGGCACAGAAGACTACAAGTGGCGAGCTTGTCTGATCCCGTGCCGGCTTGTCTTTCAGAAGGGCAATCACCACATCCCCGTAATCGGCGGTTTTCTCCGGCGAGAATGTCAAAAACTTTTCAGTTACAGGACGGCAGACCGGTAGCTGATGCGAATGGGGATTCCTACACCTCCGAGGGGATCACTGCCTTCCAGAGTGGGCTTTGCTCGCAAAATAGTAACCTTCGTATCGGCTGCTGTTGATTCTGTTGGTCTGGGATTCGGCATGGAATAGAATCCGACACGCTGAGGTCGCTCTCCGATTCAATCGGAACGCCATCGCGCGCCCCATCATTCTTTCACGGCCGGCATCCATCTCATCGACCTACGGTCTGAAAAGCACCTTGCGGCACATATTGAGAACCTAAACCTGCGGGGGTGTTTTGTCGAAACGGTGACACCGTTCCCAATGGGCACAAAGGTCAGACTGAAAATCTCACATGCTAGTGTGAACTTCATTGCGATAGGAAAAGTAGCTTTTTCGCTGCCCAAATCGGGCACGGGAATCACCTTCATCACGATCGAGCAAAAGAGTCAGGAACTTCTAGACCAATGGCTCGCGGACCTGAGAAAGTAAAACACGTGTCCGCACATAAGGCAGTATTACTTCGATTTCCCGTCGTGAACCTTACACAAATCCAAAATACACAATGCCAATGATACTGCCATAGTTGCCACCTGCGTTACGGCCCTGACCGTAGGGCCGGTAGACTTCCCGCAAAGGAATTATTTAGAAATTGAAAGCCAACGCCGTACGGCGCGTCTGGCTGCGCCCCGGTTGCGATCGCCAGACTACGAGGATTTGATTCATAGGCCTGAACTTGTGAACAAGCTTTCTGTCGCGCAGCGAAACTTTGGAAGAAGTACGCAAACAAAGTTTGCGAAGACATTTGACCGGCTGGGAAGAAAATTAGAAAAGGTATTTGCGAAGGCTAAGCACAAGAAGCTCGAATCGTTTGCACAATTGCTTTCTATCCTGCAAGTTCACAAGGGCGCGTTTTGGGCCATCGCTGCCAGTTTCTATAAGCATGGCGCAAATCGGAAACCCGGCATCAAGAAACTCAAGAAGTTCATTGAGGAATGCCCGCCGTTTCACGCTTTTGTGTTGTCACTTGTGATGGCCGAATATGGCTACAGCATACGCGACCACAAAGCTCACGGAAGCTACCGGGCAGAGCGCTCTGACTTACTTTCCGCTTTAATATCTGCCGTACTGCGACATTTTCGTGACAGATGACAAACGACAGCTTCGGTCTGCCTGAAATCGCTGCGGCTGCCAAACTGCCAGTGGAAATTCTTAGGTATGCGGTCAGGAAAAAGTTCATTCCGTAGTTCAGCCTGTGGTTCCTGCCCGATTTCCAATCTAGAAACCTAGCATGTGCTTGTCGAGTGCCTTCATGCCACTAGCGCAAAATGAAAGAAGCCCAAGAGCGTTTTGCGATCCCCGGGCTTCTGATCTCAACCATTTTCTCTTGCTGCTGTGCAACTGCTGTGCACCGAATCGGACGCGCGCGAGACCGGCAATTTCCTGAAGTAACTGAAAACAAAAGGAAGAAAGTGGTTGCGGGGGCCTGCAACGTACCGAACGCGCTCATCGTCCCGTTTCGAATTGAATTATTTTCGCCTTGCTCTCGAGGACCTACCTTCACTAGCCCGAAGTTCCGCTGCCCAAAAACCCTCCTTCTAACCGGGCCGTAAGTGACTGAATAAGCGGGTCTCAAATCCGCCAACTCCTTTGCCCAAAAACAACTGTTTCTGGGCATGACACATGGATGGCGTTTCAATCTAAGTGGCGACAAGCTTAGTGAATGGACGGAAATACAACATTACGCTACAGAAGTAAGGATTAATTACCCGCGGTAACTGCTTGTGTTTCTGCACACCGATTCGGCAGAAGACAACAAAACATCCATTCTGTTGCACTCAGGGCTAGAGCGGGATCACGTCCTGAACTGCTTTACGCAAGGTGACATATCAGGTCGGTTTCGCTGCTAGCGGCCGACAAGGATGAACGCGCCCCAGTAGTAACGGAGGTCTTTGCTGTAGCGCTTCTTTCATAGAACGATGCACTCGTCTCTTCCTCGTCTCTTCCTCGTTGACTCAGCCAAGGGCGTGACGTAGTCTTGCAGCCACAAAATGCCATGCGGGAAAGTTGTCTGGCGAACTACTCCTCGCAGTGGCTTCTAGACAAGCCAAATAGCGGATCTGGCCGTAGTGCCAGGCAGCATCTGGGTTGAGTGATCAACGGGTCTGGCTCGATCGGAATGTCGGGAGTACTTCGATGTTCTTCAGGCTTCTGTTTTTCATGTTTTCAGTCCTGCTCCTTTTCTTTCCCTGCTCAAACAAACTAAGGGCGCAGACAACGACTACGGGCGGATTCACCGGTGTGGTGACCGATCCGAGCCGTGCGGTGGTTCCCGATGCGGTTGTGGAGATCAGGGACATCAGCAAAGGAACGATGCAAACGGCAAAAACCGACGGCAACGGTGTGTATCGGTTTTTCTTTCTGGCGCCGGGGAACTACACGCTAACAGTATCGCATCACGGCTTCCGCGAAGAGAGCCAACGGATCAATGTGCAGCTCGGTCCGGCGGGAACACGGAACGTTACGCTCAAGCTTGCGGGAGGAAGCGCGACGGTCACGGTGACGGATGAGGTTCCGTTATTGCAGGCGGAAAATGGCGACGTTTCTACAACGATGAACCAGAAACAAGTTTCCGAGGTTCCGAACCCGGGGAACGACCTCACTTACATTGCACAGACCGCTCCTGGCGCGATCATGAATACGGACGGGATAGGCTTTAATGGTTCAGGGAATTTTTCCATCCTGGGAATGCCCGGCACTTCCAATCTGTTCACCTTGAACGGATTGAGCGACAACAATATCGGACTGAGCATTAACAATAATGTGGAAGCGAATAGTAACAATAGCGGCGCCACGGGCTTGCTGCTGGGTCAAAACGAAGTGCAAGAGGCGACCGTGGTCAGCAATGGTTATTCCGGACAATTCGGCGGTGCTGCCGGATCGAGCATCAACTACCTGACAAAATCTGGGAACAATACGTTTCACGGGAATGCGCAGTATTACTGGAACGGGACCGTGATGAATGCCAACGACTGGATCGACAACGCGCTCGGACCGCTCGGGAATCCGCGCCCCAAAAGTATCGCCCACCAGTGGGCAGGGTCGCTGGGTGGTCCGATTAAGAAGGATAAATTGTTCTTCTTTATCGATTCGGAGGGAGTACGCGTGATACTCCCTTACAGCTTTCAACCTGTTGTGCCCAGCCCAGCATTCGAAACCGCAACGCTGGCCAATATCGACAAGATCTTTGGTTCCAATTCCGCGTCTGACAAGTTTTATCGTCAGATATTTAATCTGTACAACAGCTCGCCAGGAGCGAGTGCGGCGCTTCCTGGCACTTTTAGCGAAAGCGATACCATTGGCTGCAACGGGTGGATGGACCCAACCGATCCCAATAATTCAAACAGGCTGGGCACCAAGAATAACCCTTGTTCGGTGCATTTCTCGAGAAACGCTAGTGCGCCGTCTGACGATTCCATTGTATCGGGAAGGGCGGACTGGAACGTTGCATCCGGCGACCGCCTGTTTCTGTTCGTGCAGAATGGGAACGGTCAAATCCCTCTCCATGTGGATCCACTCCTGCCGATCTTCAATTCCTACTGCAAGCAGTCAACGTGGCAAGGCCACCTCAGCGAAACGCACTCAATTGGCCCCACATCGTCCAACCAGTTTTTGCTGGGGGGAAGCTTTATTGACGGAACATGCAGCGTAGCCAATTCGGCGCAGGCCCTGGCAGCCTTTCCGACAGAATTGAGCTGGTTCCAAACGGGCGTTCCTTTCTACGACGTGGGAGGCTTCGACAATCACTATGCAAAGCCGTTTGGGGCCAGAACTACAGAGTACCAGATTTCCGACGATTTTGTGAAAACACGGGGTCAGCATAGGTTTAGTCTGGGAATCAGCTTCCTGCGCACCGACCTTACGCACGGTGGCTACAACCGTTACGGCGTGGGGCTTTATGTTCCTCTTTCACTCAACGCATTTTTCTATGGCGGAGTTGACCCAACCAATCCGGGCGCGTTATCTACAACGCTTACACAATCGTATCCTCTTTCAGCTTCGAACCGTTTCGCCTTCTATAGTCTAGGTCTGTACAGTCAAGAGGAGTGGCACGCCCGCTCTAACCTGACGCTGACCGTGGCCTTGCGCGCGGATCATCAGTCCAATCCGGTTTGCCAGAATCGCTGTTTTTCGAGGCTTGCCGGGCCACTCAGTTCGCTCAGCCATGACCCGAATCAGCCCTACAATTCCGGGATTCTGACGAATCTGAAACAAGGTTATGCGAACACGGACCCCATTCTTTGGTCGCCGCGGTTCAGTTTTGCGTGGCAACCTTTCGGTGTCTCCCACAACACGGTCCTGCGGGGTGGCGTTGGTTTCTTCTTCGATCCGATCCCTGGCGGGCCCGCAATCAATTTGGGATCCAACGCGCCGTCGTACAATCTTTACCAGATCAGCGGATACAACCTGGCGCCAGGTGAAGCGAATAGCCTCTCCCAGAAAGCTTTTGGTTTCAATGCGGCTTTCTCCCAAGGCTTTGCAAGCGGTCAGTCCGTTGCCGACATTAAAGCAGCCGATCCGCAGTTTGCTCCCCCAAGTTTTCAAAATCCGGCAAATCGGATGCATTCGGCGCAATATCAAAAATGGAGCCTTCAGGCACAGCAAAGTTTCGGGGCTACGACGTCTCTGACCGTAGGATATTTTGGCAACCATGGCATCCACGAACTGGTCCAGAATCCGAACGCAAACGCGTTTGGATTCGGATCGTATCCCGCGACACTGTGCACTACACCGCTCGTGCTGCCCTGCGCGGATCCGCGGTTCGGCGGGGTAACGGAGCTGCAGACCAATGCCATTTCCAATTACAACGGTTTGGTCGTTTCTGTCGAACAACGCTTTAACAAGTGGGGCGGCGGCTCAGCTCAAGTCAACTACACGTACGGCCACGCGCTGGACGAAGTCTCGAACGGGGGACTATCCCCTTTTACGACCCAGAATTCGATTTATCCCCAGGACGCCAACAATCTTCGCGGAAGCTACGGAGCTGCGGATTATGACAGCCGCCATTCTCTCACCGGCAATTTCGTATGGGGCGTTCCCTTCTACGAGGTGTTCCGGGGACACGGCCCTGATTCCTTGGTAAAGGGTTGGCAGGTTTCTGGAACCGTCCTCGCCTACACTGGTCTTCCCTATACGGTAATCGACAATGCGTATGCCCTGACTCTGTTTAACAAGAATTTCTTTGGGCCAATCTTCTCCGTGGCCGTAGCACCTCTTGGTCCTTCCGGACCGTGCGGAAAAGGCGCGGCCATTCCGGCAGCTCCGGTTCCATGCCTGCCACCGGAAGTGCAGAGCGATGGATCGACACCCAATCCGAGAGCGCTTTTTGTGCAGACAGGCTGCGAGACGGGATTCAACACCGGAAAGCTACCCGGTCCGAAGGGTCCGTGCAGTGGACCAAGCGTGACCTTTGCGCAGGGCCGCGACCGTTTTCGGGGACCAGCCTTCTTCAATTTCGATTTCTCCGTGGTGAAGAATACGAAAGTCCCTCGTTGGGAGAATGCCACGCTGGGCATCGGCGCCCAGTTCTTCAACTTCTTCAACCACGCCAATTTTGGATTTCCCGATCCTGTTAGCTCGGACCAAACCCTTGGACAGATCTTTTACATCAGACAGCCGGCTACCACGCTCCTCGGGTCAACGAATCAAGCAAATGCAAGCCGCCGCATGATCCAGTTGAAGGTCCAGCTACAGTTCTGAAGGTTGGAAAGTTGCATCACGATCTGATTTTGCAGATTCCGAAGCCGTTTAAGCTCTAAAAATTTTCCATCATCCACATGTTGCCTTCCACGTTCCAGCCGCGCATCGCCAGGTGCTGGCCATCGGGGGAAGGCACGCCATAGATCTCGATGCCGCCTGGATGTTCCCACAACAGTCGAGCATTGCCTTGGAGATCCATGCGCAACATGTCAGCCCCTCGCGCCGTATAGCTGGAGACGAACAGCTCCTTCCCATCCGCGGTCCAAACCACGCTGGACAATGTGTTCCATCCTCTAGAGGTGATCTCCAGCGGCGCGGCGCCGGTCAGCGAAAGAATAGATACGATTGCATCACGGTGCTTGAGAAGAGCGATGCGCGTTCCATCGGGAGAAAGATCCCAATGATACTCCTTCATTGGGTCCGTATTGGATCTGGCGAGTTCGCGCCCGCGGCCTTTCACCGGGTCGAGCTCCGTAAAGATAAGCTGTTTACGATCCGGAGTGCGCTCGGCGATCGCACACAAAGACGACGGAGACCGCGCGCATCGTGGCCACTCTTCGATGTTAGCCGCCAACACCAATTGTGGAGATCCTCCCTGGATCGGAACCCGCATGAGCTTACTCGTTTGCTCAGGAAGTATGCCCGTCACCGGGTCCCGCATGATTTTGCTTGTTTCCGCCGGACCTTCGTCGTATGACTTCGTCGAGTAATAAACCCAGGAACCTTCCGGACTGAGGCAAGCGCCGGCCAAGCCTTCGCTTTTGCTTAAGGCAATCATCGGTTGGGCGGTGTCCTGGCCAAGAGTCTGTTTGAAAATTGCATCCACCCCGGTACGGCTGGAACTGAAAAGAATAGTCTTGCTATCCGCCGTCCACGCCAAGGGATGATTCCAACTTTCATCCAGCGTGAGGCGAATGGGATTGGTGGATCGCTCCCCGCCGGCCCGAAGTTCCGCCACATAGACGCTGCTATGGGGTCTCCATTGAGAGACTACCATCTGTTTGCTGTCCGCCGTCGCGTTCATGGGGTTAGCGCATAGCTCCGCGAAGTTGGTGATGCGCTGAGGCTTCCCGATGAATTCAGTAAGTCCCGGGTCCATGTTTATCTGCCAGAGATTGCAGGTTTTCACTCTGAAGCCCGGTTCATCCAGTCTGTAAATCAACCGGCCATCAGGCAGCCAAATAAGAGCACTCATTAATTTCGGGTCAATCGGGGGAAGAACCTTAGTAAGAGGTCCCCCTTTCAGGTCGCCGCTTACGAAGTAGATGTTAGCAATGTCAGGTCCATCCTGCCTGACGTAGATAACGCGTTGTCCATCCGGCGACCAGGTAAGCCCGCCAATCGAGCTGTTCTCATCTACGTCGAATACTTTCCGCGCTTGCTGCCCATCAGGCCGCATCACCCAGATTTCACGATCGCCATACTTACCGAGGTTTGTTTCAAAAGAGAGGAGAGAGCCGTCCGGCGAAAAGGACTCGCCGGTGGCCTCATCCCGAATCTTATGGGGAGGTCCACCGGAGATGGAGAAAATCCAGATGCTACAGCCGTGAGAAGTCCCGAAAGTGGTATCCCCTCCCCGCGGACAGGCATTGGTCAGAAAACCCATGTTGTCGGGAAGCCAGGCACCAACCCCAAAGCCAAGCGTATTGCTGTTGGTATCCTCCGGCAGAGGAATCGCATGCGTTTCGCCGGTTTCGACAAGTTGGAGGTGCAGCCCGACTCGATCGGTGTAAGTCAGGTATTTTCCGTCGGGCGAGATGGTACCGTCCGCCGGACCATTCTCGCTCGAGACACTGGTGAGTTGCCGCATCTTGATTTTCGGCAGCACCGATGGAGACGATGCCTTCCATCTGGCAAACCAGAGAGCTCCGGTAGCGATAAAGAAGACGACCAAGGCTGCTGCAACCAATCGCGGCCAATGAACTCCATGCCTCGGATCCAACTTTCGTTTCAAAATCTCCAGGTCAGAGCGGACCTTCGAGGCAGACTGGTATCTCGCTTCGCGGCCTTTTTCTAGCGCTTTGCCAATGATCACTTCGAGTTCTGCCGGGAGTTTGGGATTCACTTGCCGCGCAGGACTGGGCAATTGATTAAGGATAGCTTCTTTAAGTTCCGGTCCGGTGGTACCCGTGAATGCGCGTTTCCCCGTCGCCATTTCGTACAGCACCAGGCCAAAGGAGAACAGATCCGTGCGCCCATCCAACTTCTCGCCGCGTATTTGTTCCGGAGACATGTAGCCCGCCGTGCCCATAGCTACTCCAGTTCGACTGAGGAAAGGACTGGACGCAGTAAGTGACTCGGCGTCGCGCTTTGGCTCATGTGGAACGCCTTCCTCGCGATGATCTGTGGCCAGGAAACCGGCCTCTGCTGGTCCTGCAACAGACAACTTGGCCAAACCAAAATCCAGAATCTTGGCCTGGCCCTGGGCAGTGACGAAGATATTTGCGGGTTTGATGTCGCGATGAATGATTCCCTGCCTGTGGGCGGCCTCCAACCCCGCAGTGATCTGAATGCTGAGGTCGAGCAACTTCGTGAGTTCCAGTGAGGGTGCCCCTTGCGGCTTGGTGGCGATCAGGTCGCGCAGAGTCTGCCCCTCCAAAAGCTCCATGGCCAGAAAGGGCTGTTTTTCATATTCTTCAACCCCGTAGATGGTGCAGATATTGGGATGGTTCAGCGCCGAAGCCGAGCGTGCTTCGGACTCAAAGCGTTGTCGTGCACCCGGATCAGTCACCAATTCTTCTGGGAGAAACTTCAATGCAACTTTACGACCCAACTTCAAGTCTTCGGCTTTGTACACCACGCCCATACCGCCACCGCCTAGAACTTCAAGGACGCGGTAGTGGGAGACTTTCTTTCCTATGAGATTGCTGGTGGAGAAGAGGTGGGCCTTTGGTTCGCTCTCTGCAGGCGGAGTCTGCTGTATGGTTTCTCGAGTTTCGATGGAAACTCTCGGCCCGATCCAGCGATATCCCCGGCGCGGAAGAGTTTCGATGTACTGAGGATTTTCTGCGGAGTCGCCGAGCGCCTGTCGCAGCCTGCCGATGGCGGTATTGATGCTGTGGTCGAATTCGACCACGGTGTCATTGGGCCAGAGTTTAGTGCGGATATCCTCGCGCAAGACCAACTCGCCGGGCTGCTCCAGCAGCATGGCCAGCACGGTGATGGACTGCTCAGGCAGTCCCGTGCCTCGGCCGCCCTTCCGCAATTCCCTGGCGCGCAGATCGAGTTCAAACGCGGCAAAACGAATGAGAAGGGCCGGCTGGGGCGAATTCATGCGGTTATCCAGCGGAGACTCTACCACTACGCCAGCTAGTTCATCAATTGTTCCGCCGGTGCTGCCTCATGCCTGACGTTAGTAACAAGCCCATTCTCAATAATCTAGCCGTGTAAGAGTTTTGTTAGAGGTATGTGATACCTGCTGCATTGAGTGTTTCTGCGTGCTTGCGCCAGAGTGCGTCCTGCAGGGCAACAAAAGAGATGAATAGGAGATTAAACATGAAAGCTCAAGGTGCCTACAAATCCAGAATGTTTGCGACCATTATCGCGATAGCGCTTTTCGCTGCAATGGTGCTACCGGTCGTATCGTCCGCGCAAGAACAGAATGAAGAAAGGAACGAGCATCATCATTACAAGCTGATTGACGTGGGTACGTTTGGCGGACCAAGCAGCTTTTTTTCCGGCCCGGTACTCCCAATTCTAAACAACCGAGGGATGTTCGCGGTAATCGCGAATACACCCGCTGCCAATCCCAATCCGGGCTGCAACATTCCGTTCAGCTTACCCGATTGTTTTGCCGAGCACGCCGCTGTATGGCAGGACGGCACCCTGATTGACCTGGGCGTGCTCCCTGGTGGGGTGAACAGTCAAACCGCCGCGATCAGCGCAAACGGGCTGATCGCCGGGGGATCAGAAAACGGCCTCATCGATCCGCTATCAGGTCAGGCGGAAATTGTGGGGGTTCTTTGGGAGGGCCGCAAGGCAATCAATCTTGGGACCTTGTCAGGAGGAACAGAGAGCGTCGGGATCGGCGTTAACAGCCGTGGCCAAGTGATGGGTATTTCCAACAACGACGTATCTGACCCCTTGTCCATTCTTGGCTTCCCCACACAAACCAGGGCATTCGTGTGGCAGAACGGGGTGATGAAAGACTTGGGCACGTTGGGTGGTCCCGACGCGGTTCCCAGCGTCATCAACGAGCGCGGCCAAATAGCGGGGTTTTCTTACACAGATTCGACGCCCAACCAGAATACTGGCGTCCCCACCCAGGACCCGTTCCTTTGGCACAACGGCACAATGACGGATCTCGGCACTCTTGGTGGAACGATTGGTACTGCCAATTGGATGAATAACCGAGGGCAAGTGGTGGGCACGTCGAACTTGGCTGGAGATGCGACACATCACGGATTTCTGTGGGACGAAGGGCAGCTTATTGACCTGGGCACCTTGGGAGGCATTCGCTCAGAGGCGTTTTGGATTAGCGAGTCCGGTTTTGTGGTCGGGAGAGCTGATGTACCCGGATCCAAGGCGCACCATGCGTTTCGCTGGAGAAACGGCGTGATGACCGACCTCGGACTTTTACCGCTGCAGACGTGCAGCACAGCCTTGAGCGCCAATTCCAGGGGCCAGGTAGTGGGCGAGACGGCGATTTGCGGGGCGTCCATAAGCGGGCCGGCTTTTCTCTCGGAGCACGGGGAACCCATGGTCGACGTGAACACGCTGATCGTTCCCGCATCGGACCTCAATGTCGTGGACGCGTTTGACATTAATGAGCGCGGAGAGATTGCTGCCCACGGAAATCTAGCCAACGGCGACTCGCATGCGGTCCTGCTGATCCCGTGCGACGAGAACCATGCAAACGTTGAGGGCTGTGACTACGAGCCAGTGGAAGCGGTGACCGAGGCTTCCGTTCGGTTGGCGCAAATCGTTCAGGCGCAGTCAGCCGCGAGTGAAGCCAAGCTGTCGCCTGCTGAAAAGATGACGCGGCTTCGCGCCCTGATGGCGAGCCACAATCGCCGCTTCGGAACACGGCCGAACAACTAACTCCGCTGCCAGTGGCGGCCAATGTGGACGATGGGGGAGTTCGCGTAACGCCCCGAGAACGAAGCAGCGGCGTTCAGAAGTTCTCCATCATCCACAAATTGCTGTCCACATTCCAGCTTCGCACCGCCAGGTAGCAAACACATATTCAATAAGTTAGCCGTGTTAGAGTTTTGTGAGATGTATGTGATACCCGCTGCATTGAGTGTTCCCGCCCGTTGCGCCAAAGTTCCGCCTGCCAGGCAACAAAAGACTTGAACAGGAGATTGAACATGAAACTTCAAGACACCAACAAATTCAGGATGTTCACAAACATTATTGCGATGTACCTATTTGCTGTGATGGCGATGCCGTTAGCATCGTCCGCGCAGGAACAGAAGGAAGAAAAGAACGAGCACCATCACTACAAGCTGATTGACTTTGGAACCTTTGGCGGGCCCAACAGCAGCTACTTCGTCCCAAATCCAAAGGGGCTGGTAAATAACAGTGGTGTAGCAGTCGGCGGTGCAGATACTTCCACGCCCGATCCCACAAGCACGTTTGACGCCTTTCTCTCTTACGGATTCACCTGGCAGGATGGGGTGGCTCACAAATTGGGTGCGCTCCCCGGCTTTAACAGCAGCTTCGCTTTCTGGGTGAGTAATGATGGGCACGTCGTTGGAGTCTCTGAAAATGGTATTGATCCCCTGACCGGTTTTCGGGCGCTTGAAGCCGTTCTCTGGGGAAAAGACGGCTCCATCACCGATCTGGGGACGCTAGGGGGGAATCAGAGCAACGCGTTCGCCGTCAACAACCGTGGCCAGGTGGCCGGAGCGGCTCTGAATACGATTCCCGACCCCTACACCGCCAATTTCATCATCGGCAGTTCGGGAACAACTCAAGCGCATGCGTTCCGATGGACCAAATCCCAAGGCATGCAGGATCTGGGCACCCTCGGCGGTGCCGACAGCGCTGCTTTCTATATTAACGATCGCGGGCAGATTGCTGGATACTCGTTCACTGACTCGACCGTGAATCCGAATACGGGTGTGCCGACCACTCACCCGTTCTTGTGGGAGAACGGCAAAATGACGGACCTCGGCACTCTCGGAGGCAGTTTCGCTGGTCCGTTTGGTTTTGAATCGTTCGGTGGGCTAAACAACCGCGGTGAAGTCGTCGGCACGTCGAACTTGGCGGGAGATCTGACCAACCACCCCTTTCTTTGGACCAAGTCCGGAGGCATGAAGGACCTCGGGACACTGGGAGGAACATTCGGATTCGCAGCCTGGATTAACGATGCCGGGGAGGTTGTCGGCACTGCCAGCACTCCCGGTGACCAATTCTTACATGCGTTTCTCTGGAGGGATGGAATAATGACCGATCTCGGAACTCCGGGGAGTGATCCCAACACCCAGCCGAGGAGCATTAATTCGCGAGGGCAGGTCGTGGGAGGTTCGTTTGACTCTGCGGTTGGCGACCTGCACGGATTCCTCTGGGAGAATGGTTCCATCGCCGACGTGAACACCTTGATTGCTTCTGGCTCGGGCGCAACCATTATAGGCGCCTTCGATATCAATGATCGCGGAGAGATTGCTGCTACCGGAGTTGACGCCAATGGCGACCAACGTGCATTCCTGTTGATCCCGTGCGACGAGAATCATGAAGACGTCGAGGGCTGCGACTACGAGCCAGTGGATGCGGTGACCGAGGCTTCCGTTCGGTCGGCGCAAATCGTTCCGGCACAGGCAACCGCGAGTGAAGCCAAGCTGTCGCCCGCTGAAAACATGGCGCGGCTTCGCGCCTTGATGGCGAGCCACAATCGTCGCTTCGGAATGCAGCAAGCTTCACCGAAGTAGTGTGACCGAGAGAGTTCGAGTCGGTCCATGTGTAACGATTCCGATCTTGGGAATGCGTGCACCTGCAAGAGAAAGATCCTGGCCATGATCGATTCCCGCTCGGATTTGCGCGTGAGTGAATAGGAAGGCCAATTAGAAGTCCCGCGAGGGCACGAGGGGGCATTATGAAAAAATCACTGTTAGTCCTAATTTCAATGTGCAGTTTGTGGCTCCTCAACGGATGCGGTAGCGGCTCAGGCACGACGCAAGGTTCAGCCACGCACTTCTCCGTGGCGTCGGCCAACGCCACGCCGACGGTCGGAATACCCTTTAACATCACGGTCACGGCGCTCGACAAGTCAAGCCAGCTCGTCGCCAGTTATTCCGGGACAGTTCAGTTCACGAGCTCGAATCGCCAGCCTGTGCAACCGGCAAGCGCGACGGTAACGAACGGCATAGGGACATTTTCCGTAACGCTGAATACTGCCGGTCCTCAAACCATCACCGCGACAGACGCGGCTTCGCTCACCGGCACTTCGACTTCGATCACCGTCACCGCCATACCGAGTCCGGTGCCTCTCGCTTACCAGCCGTTGAGCCCGGCTGTTGTGTCCCCTGGCGCAGCAGCGTTCACACTAACGGTGAATGGCACCGGCTTCGTGTCCGGCTCCAATGTAAATTGGAACGGCAGCGCGCGCGCAACCAGCTTCGTCAGCGAGTCACAACTGACGGCGAGCATCCTGTTGTCCGACATCGCCACCGCCGGCATAGCTTCGGTCGTGGTCGTCAATCCTGCTCCGGGTGGCGGCAAGTCAAATCCGGTCCTGTTCGAAGTTACCAATCCGAATGGGTCTCAATTCGCGGCTGCTCCTGCGCTCCCGGCCGGATCCGGCCCTCAAGCCGTGGCCACTGGCGATTTCAATGGCGACGGGAAGGTGGACCTAGCCGTCGTGAACGAGGGCAGCGATAACATCAGCGTGTTTCTCAGCAATGGGGACGGAACCTTCCAGGCCGCCGTGAACTATAGCGTTGCGTCGGCGCCCTTCTCTATCGCCGTGGGGGATTTCAACGGCGACGGAAAGCTGGATCTGGTTGTCGTAAATAACATGAGTGACGGCGTTAGCGTGCTCTTGGGCAAGGGCGACGGCACGTTCCAGCCTGCCGTGAACTTCGCTGCTGGGTCAACTCCTAACTCGGTTGCGGTGGGGGATTTCAACGGCGACGGAAAGTTGGATCTGGCTGTTGTCAATAACTCCAGCAGCACCGTTAGCGTGCTCCTGGGCAAGGGCGACGGCACGTTCCAGCCGCCCATGAGCTTCGGTGTTGGGTCAAACCCTTTCTCAGTTGCAGTGGGAGATTTCAATGGCGACGGTAAACTCGACCTGGTTGTGGGAGATCTCGTCAATCCGAACCCAAACCTCAGCGTACTCCTGGGCAACGGCGATGGGACGTTCCAAACAGCGGTAAATCACCTCATTGGAGTAACTCCCTTCTCCGTGACGGTGGGAGATTTTAGTGGCGACGGAAAGCTGGACGTGGCCGTGGCGGGTCTAGGTTGCAAAACAGGTTGCCCGATTCTGCAAGTCCTATCGGGCAACGGAGATGGGACATTTCAACCCGTCAGAAGCTTCTTCGACCCGGCACAGAACCACGCCCAGTTCGTCACACTGGGAGATCTGAATGGCGATGGCCACTTGGACGTCGTCGTGGGCTACAATACACCGACTTTCAGCGTGTTCCTTGGCACCGGCACCGGTTCGTTCGGGGTTCCTACGGACCACAATGTGGGTACCAATTACGTGGGCGCAGTGGCCATCGGAGACTTCAATGGAGACGGCAAACTAGACTTGGCCGCCACTTCAGGAAATGGCGTCACGATACTCTTGCACCAGTAATGGTTTCAAGATCGAGCGCCAGTTTGCCGGCCGCCGCGCGGCTGTTGATGGCTACGCGGCGGGTACCAGTAGCCCGTGCAGTGCTCCTATTATGGAGCAAAATTGGCTTGGCGACACCCGACATCATTGGCATGGCCGCGAGCTCCAACTTTAGCGAAACCGACAACTGCGGTGTAAGACCCGCACCGTTCCCCTGGAGAAATATCTGGCGAGAGTACCAACCAAAGGAGTAGCAAACACCCGCTGATCGAAATCTTGGGGTCGTTGCGCACGGTTGCGGTTGGCGCGTCCCAATTTATGGCCAGCCACGTATGTTGCCTGACCTCGGTGCCATTTCACAACTGGAACCCACAGCTCGGCTAAGTCCCGGTTAGTCGTGCCAGCTCAACCGGTCCATGCAACACCATCCAATACATTGATTCGACAATGCTTCCGCGGGAGAAGCAATCTGTTTGGTTGTACTCGGTCAAAACCTAGGCAGGGTAGTGTTCCGGCTGATTAACCCTAGCGAGCGATTTTGGCCTTTGTTTTCAATGCAAGTTGTGTTCGACCTGAGTGTTGCGTCGACCCATTGAGACCACCCGGATTACCGGACAAATAGAGTAGTACTTTACATTTTCGGTTATCGGGCAAATGGGCCAAAAGGATTGCCTTCCGGCACATCAACGGGACCGAAAATAGTTATCGGCCAGAACATTTAGGATTCCATGGCTCTGCGACATTTTTAATTGTTCTACGGGAGTTTTCACAGATATTTAATTACACGCAAGGAATTTAATATCGGTTGTCCATCCTCCGCGCTCATTTCACGCCAATCCCCAACTTGTATCTCACTGTTATCTAAGGACATAAAAAGCAGCAATCCCGTGGGATATTTCACTCCACTAAGGTTTCAATAAGTCCTGCTAAATCTTGTCAAATTCCGAACGCAGACTATTGTAATTTGTTATACGGCTGCGAAAAACATCTTTCAACCGTCACCGGAATTCCGATTTACTTTTCAAAAACAGTAAATTCATCCGTCCAAATCAAACTCCAGGAGACGCTTTCTCCCGACAAGCCTCTCCAGCGCGAAAAAAGCCTTTAGAGATCTCTATACGGAGCTGTCTTTAGCGCATTTCGCCCTTTTGCCGCAGGAGAGGCACACGATATTTAACGGCATTGAATACTGTCAGTCGCTGTGCCGAAAGGTCCTCTGCGGCCTTTTGCTCCAACGCGGCGCACACGCCTGGAACTGATCGGTGACAATAAGGTCTGCTTCGACTCGCCATGTGCGAAAGTAGTTGCAGCATCCGCGCGTTTTATGGCAGTCTCGTGCTGTCGCTACTAAAAAGCGACTCCTGCCTACCTCGCAGGTGGGTCTGCTCAGCGGTACCCGGCGCCTTTAGTTCATAGGCCAGGGAGACGAGCAAGCCCCGGAAGCGAGCCCTCAGGGAATTTTCAATCGTTCTGTTCTTTCCCGCTGACCTAACAGCCAGGGATGGAACTTAGGAACGATGGAGGATTTCCGTGAGTGGGCTTCAATTCATTCTGCCGTCGTGCCGAAAGCTACTCAATCGTTGGGTGCATCTCTGCCTGCGTTCAGTCTCATTTTATCGCACGGGTGTGTTCACGAATCGGTCTCTCTCGGCAAAACACGATGTGTTGCGCGTGAGCCAGACGAATTCCATTCAAGCGACGTGGTTGATGACTTACCTGCCTGGTTTTCTGTCCAACCTTTCCAGATCCTACTTTGGAGGAGTCCTATCATGAGCCAAGAAAAAAAAGAACGGGGATGGGTGTATGAGTTCATCGGATCTAAGGCCCCGGATACTCCCAAGGAGAAACAGCAGGGCGAAGTGATCCTTCGACCTGCCCTTCGCCAGCTGGGCACAGCGCCGTGCCCAGTCTGTCAGCATGAGACCGCCGTCTTTTTGACTCGAACCAATCGACCATTTCAGAGCTGCGGGTTTTGTTCAGCACGCATTTTCTTCAATGGCCATGAGTCCATGCGCTTGCTGAAGAAAAAGCTAAAGCCCATCGAGCTTGAATAAAGAGAGGGAAGGGCACTTTCCGAGCCAGAGGGTAACTTGGGACGCACCGAGCCACTAAATCCGGCACTGAAATCATGGATTGACAATGTCATAGTGCCGATCCTTGTAAGGGATTTCGTTGAGGCGATGAAAAGAAAGAACGGAATTGCATCACGGCCCGAGATTGGAATAGATTCGCTGCGGATAGCCAAACCATTTTCAGAGGACGGTCCTAATGCTACGTTGCGCTTGTTATACAAGATTCTCGACGGATAAGCAGACGCCCGTCTCTAACGAGGATCAGCTCCGGAAATGCAGCGAATATGCGGCCGCACGACAATGGACGCTGGTTGA
>Ga0073928_10004552_pt1 | contig 20396 bp, 15 predicted proteins | sample PaiPotPPA55metaG_FD_76969 | JGI IMG/M metagenome (GOLD analysis project Ga0073928, IMG submission 76969) | Iron sulfur acid spring bacterial and archeal communities from Banff, Canada, to study Microbial Dark Matter (Phase II) - Paint Pots PPA... ...
AGCAAGGCCGCCCCTCTCTTGGCATCGACTACGCTTAGACAACGCAGTTATGCCTGAGAAAGCGGCCTTTTTCTACTTCAAATCAAATCTTTTCTCCTCAACCTTTGTGAGAAATCCGGGCTAAACGCTTCGGCGCAAGCCCTTTAGAATCATTACTTACAAAAATGCCCACACGCGCGTTGATTCTAAGCCACTTACAAGAAACTTAAGTCCTTTAGAAGCAACACTTACAAGAAACGGGGTGCATGCGCAAACCGGCGGTTGTGGTTGGCTTGGACGCAGCACTCCAGTCTGATTGTTCCGCTAAGTCGAGCCCTGCCAATGCGATGTTGGCACGGAGCTTCTACATCATTCCTTTCCGGCGAATAGAGGGTTTTCCTGATCCACACGCGCGCTTAGCTGGCGCCTAATGTTGTTCTACAGGGGTTAGCTACCATGAACTTACGACCAATTTGTGTCGCTACGTGTTGCGTTTTGATCTCCGCGGGCACAGCGATCTGCCAGGATCCGCCGCGGGCGCAACAAGGCGGCGTTCAGGTCGATACCACCGGTCAGACACCTGTTTTTCGCGTGACTGTTGTCGCTCGTTCGACAAAGGCCATCAATTACCAGCATCGCAGCGGTCCCACTAATGTCGATTTCCGTGGCACAGCGCTAATGCCCGAGGCAAAGGGAGGCGTTACCGTAAACAGCAAGCAGGGGCGCATCGAGATCAAACTCCATGTCGAGAAATTGACAGCCGCCAACCAGTTTGGGCCCGAGTATCTCACCTATGTTCTGTGGGCCATTACTCCCGAAGGCCGTCCGAAAAATTTGGGCGAAGTTCTCCTGGGCGGCGGCAACAGTAGCAGGATGGAAGTCACGACAGATCTTCAAACTTTTGGACTCATTATTACGGCAGAGCCCTATTTCGCTGTTACGCAGCCCAGTGACGTGGTCGTCATGGAAAACGTCGTGAGCGATCAGACGAGCGGAACGATCGAGCCGATTGACGTTCATTACGAACTTTTACAGCGCGGCCAGTATGTTTTAACCGCACCTGAGACTGAACGTAAACCGTATCCGATGGACCGTAAAGTGCCATTGGAGCTGTACGAGGCTCGCAACGCCATTAGGATTGCCAAATGGACTGGCGCCGGGCAGTACGCCGCCGACAGCCTGCATAAAGCCGAAATAAGTCTCCAAAATGCAGAAGAGGAACTCACCGGCAAAGTTGGCAAGAAAACTGTCGCGCAAAATTCGCGCGACGCGGCGCAAATGGCTGAAGACGCTCGCTTGATTACCGTCCGCCGGATCGAGGAAGAACGGCTAGCCAATGAGCGGGCTGCTGCCGCGGCGCGAGAAGAATCTGCTCGCTCGCAAGCTTCGCAGGCCGAGTCGGAACGCGCCGCTGCAGAGCGCGCAAAGGCGGAAGCGGAAAGCGCCAAGGCTTCTGCTGATTCGGCGGCCGAACGTGCTAACCAGGAAAAGAGTGAAGCCGAGGCAGCGCGTGCCGCCGCTTTGGCGCAACAACAAGCTGCCGAGTCCGAAGCGGAGAAAGCTCGCCAATCCGCTGCGCAAGCCGAACAGGAAAAGGCACAGCTTCGCGAACAGCTCCGGCAACAGCTGAATACCGTTTTGGAAACGCGCGAAACCGCCCGCGGTCTTATCGTCAACATGTCGGACGTGCTTTTCGATACAGGCAAATACACACTAAAACCCGGCGCACGGGAGAAGCTGGCCAAAATCGCGGGCATCATTCTGGGCCATCCGGGGCTTAAGCTCGAAGTGGAAGGCCACACGGATAGCGTTGGCGGTGATGAGTTTAATCAGCGTCTATCGGAGCAAAGGGCCAACGCCGTTCGCGAATATTTGGTCGCGCAGAGTGTCACTTCCGATTCCGTTACGGCGCGCGGCTTTGGCAAGACACGTCCCGTCGCAACGAACGACACAGCGAGCGGTCGGCAGCTAAACCGGCGCGTTGAACTAGTGGTCTCGGGAGATGTCATAGGCTCCGCAGCTCAGCAGACCCCGAGCAACTGAAGACTCTCGCATCAAGCGCATGAAGTCTTAGTTCGGCCGGATTTTTGCGCTAGCCGTGAGCCGTTCCAACCATCGCCGAGCGATTGCTGCTTCGCGCCGATCTCCGTGATCCCTTAGAAATTCGCGCAGCAGCAGCGCCGCATCTTCATAGCGCCCCACCGCCGTTAGCGTTTGCGCGACGAGCAGCGCGATCTCCGGCGCCTTGCCATTTGACCCCGCCAGCGCCTCCTGAGACACTTTCACCGCTTCGTCATATTTTTCTTGCTGGTAGTACGCTTTCGCTAGCGTCCAGCGCGTCTCCCACGCACCTCCCGCGTCCAGCTGCAGCGACTTCTCCAGCGGCTCGATCGCCGCCTCAAATTTCCCCTGATCGCAAAGCGCCATCCCCAGCGCCGCAAAGGCCCGCGCATGAATCGGATCGATCTGCGTGGCCTTTTCCAGCGCGTTTTGCGCCTGCGTCCAGTTGCGTTGTTTCAAGTACACCACTCCTTGAACGTACAAGACGTCTGGATGGCCGGGCGCAAGCCGCATCGCTTCGCTCACATACTTTTCTGCTTCTCCCATCTTGTCCGCGCTAAGCGCTTGCAAACCTCTATCGAGCGCTTCCTTCGCTTTCGGTGCGAGCATAGCTCGACCAGGAACTCCCGAGGAACTTCCGGCAGCCGAAAGTCGCCGCAGGTAAACATCCACTTGCGTTCTGCCGGTTACTTGGACCGACACTTCCTTTTGTGCGCTTTCGTACCCTGCTGCCTCCACAATCACCGTAAACTCACCGAGATTGTTCACCACCAACATGGCGCGCCCGCGCGATGTCTCCCCTTGCCTGCTTAGAATTGTTCCGTCGCGGTAGAGTTTCACCATTGCCGCCTCGGAAATAGGCTCTCCGGAACTATCGTGGACCGTGACAGTGATTTCCGCGCCGCTTCCGTGGAACTCATTTACTTCGCTTCCACTATCCTGGCAGCAAGCTGGAAGGACAAACACCAAGCAGGACACCATCGGCAGAAAAAATCGCGTGACGCACAAACACGCGCGTTCCCTGGCTCGCACCTGAGCCCGGACCTGCACCAATTTCTGGGCCCTTTCGTGGGAATAACGCATGAAGGCCCCCGACCAATTGTCGCGAGCGTAGTCCCGCCCGCCGACTGCGTCAAGAAAAACGTTTTGATTGCTTCTGTCCTTTTGGGGAATTGAGAAGCGTGTTATGGCGTTACAGAGATTTTCTTGCCTGAGTATTGTACGGTTTTGGCGGCGTTTTCCGTGAGAGCACCGCCGGTTCCGTGGTTTTCACTGACAAAGACGACGCGGAAGGTGCGCTTCTCGAGCATGCCAGGGAAGGAGCCGGTGCGATCGCCGATGGTGAGCATGTGCGCGGCGTCATCCCATGAGAAGGGAATCGTTGCGTGTACGCCCTTCTCGTAATTGTAGGTGTCGTTTTCGTCTTCGTAGAGAGTAAAAACGCCGTTCGCGCCGCGATAGACGCGAAGCTCGATGGGATCGGCCGATTTTTCCGCGGCGTATTCGATGTCGGGGCCGAGCGGAAGAATGGAGCCGGCGCGGACATAGAGAGGCATGCGATCGATGGGAGACGGCGCGTCATACGTGCGGCCGCCTTGGATGGTTGTGCCTGTCCAGAAGTCATACCACTCGGCGCCGGGAAGATAGAGATGGCGCGTTGTGGCGCCGGGCTCGAGGACGGGATTTACGAGAATCGAAGGGCCAAAAAGAAATTGGTCGCCGATATTTTGAGCGCGCGTGTCTTCGCGAAAGTCCATGACGAGCGGACGCATGATGGTGTAGCCCTCGCTGGTGGTTTTCCACGCGAGCGAATAAATGTACGGCATCAGGCGGTAGCGGAGCTTGTCATAGGCGACGAGAGTTTTCTGCGCGTCGGGACCGTAGGACCAAAGCTCGTTCTGATTTGTCGTGCGAGTGCCGTGAGCGCGAAAGATGGGACAGAACGTGCCGAACTGGAACCAGCGAATGTAGAGTTCGCGGTAGGCGGGATTATCCGGATTGGCGGAGACGAAGCCGCCGATGTCGGTGGTCCAGTACGGAAGGCCGGAGAGCGAATAGTTTAAGCCAGCTGGAATTTGGCGGCGGAAAGTTTCCCAGTTGGGGTCGATGTCGCCGGACCACGTGGCGACGGCATTGCGTTGGGCGCCTGCATAAGCGGAGCGGGAGAGAATGAAGACGCGCTTTTTGTCGGAGGCTTCGCGCTGGCCTTGGTAGACGGCGGTGGTGGTGAGAAGAGGGAATTCGTCGGCGTAGCGCGCGCCATTTTCGCCGCCGTTCACTTTGTTGGTGACCAGTAGATTTGTTTCGCGGCCTTCGGTTTCGGGTTCGGTGGTGTCCAGCCACCAGGCGTCGGCGCCAATTTTGAAGAGGGCTTCATTCATGAGGTTCCAATAATATTTGCGCGCATTGGGATTGAAGGCGTCGTAGAGGGCCATGCCTGGTGGATGAAAGCTTTGGACTTTGGTGCGGTCGATGAAAAAGCCTTGCTTGTCCATGTCGTCGTAAACGGGTGAGCCCGGGCGGAAATAGGGCCAAACGGAAATCATGAGGTGGACGTTGTTTTTGTGGAGCGCGTCAATCATGCCTTTGGGATCGGGATAATTTTTGTTGAAGACGGGCTCGCCCATGGTGTTCCACCAGAACCAGTCTTGAACGATGTTGTCCAAAGGGATGTGGAGGTCGCGGTATTTTTGAGCGGTGGCGAGGAGTTCTTGCTGGGAGTCGTAGCGATTCTTGCATTGCCAGTAGCCGTAAGCCCATTTGCCGAAGAGAGGCGCGGTTCCGGTGAGTTCGCGATAATCCGCGATGAGGTGGTCGAAATCGGGGCCGTAGAAAAAGTAATAGTCCATCGAATCGGAAACTTCCGAGCTTAGGTAAAAGGCGTGGACGAAGCGGTTGTTGAAGCGGCTGCGTGAGCCATTGTTCCAGAAGATGCCGTAGCCGTTGCTGGAGAGGAGGAGAGGAATGGAGATATTCGTGTTGTCCTGCGAAAGATCGACGGATTCGCCGCGATAGTTCCACACACCGGCCTGATGCTGGCCCAAGCCGTAAAAGGCTTCCTGCGTGTCCCACATGTTGACGAAGCGCTCGGAATGGTAGGTCTTTTCGCCGTTGACTTCGGTTGGCGTGAGGGTGCGCGTATTTTCCTGCGCGAGTTTGTGACCTGCAGAGTCGTAGAAGACGATGGAACTGTCGGCGCGGGTGACTTCGATTTTCAGGCGGGCGGTAGTTAAGGTGATGACTTTGGGGTCGTCTGTGTGGAGAGAGAAGTCGGCTTTTGGCCAGGTTTTTTTTGTGACGAGGAAGTCGGTGCGTTGGGGAACGTCGCGTTCCATGGAGTACACGACGTGGACGATGGCGTCCGAGCAGAATTGGAATCGTAGAAAACCCGACTGAAGAATCAGGACGACACCATCTGGTTGCGGGTCGACCGAGCTGACGGGGTTGAGAGGAACCCATTGGGCGAGCAAGGAGGGGGCGGCCGCTAGAAAAAATAGGATGAAGAGGGGACGGATGTGCTTAGCAGGATGCAAAAAGGAAATAAGTCGCATGGAAATTGTGGAACTCCGTGTACGATAACGTTATTTCTAGGGCGAATGCCCGGGGGCACATTGGCACCGAGGCTGCACCGTTGTCAATGGCCTTTGCAACCGCCGAGGATCGGCGGGAGGGGCAGAATGGGCTTGGCAAGTCTAAGAAAAATAAGGAGAAGATTCGCGATGGATGAGTTTTTGTGATACAAGGCGTGGGGAGAATCAATGCATCCCGAGTGTCTGGAGGGCGGAGGAGGGGCGGAATGGTGTTCTGGGGGAGAGTCTGCATGCTGGCATTTTTGATGGCTTTGGGTCCGGAGTTTGCATCGTCGGCACCCGGTAGAGAGGCACAAGCGGCGGCCAAGAAGGGCGCGCACGTCGACAAGGCCGAATTTGGCAAGATGCCGGACGGTACGGTGATCGAATCTTACACGCTTTACAACTCGCAGGGGGCTTCCGCGAAAGTCATTACGTACGGTGCGACACTCACGGAGCTGCACGTTCCCGACAGACACGGAAAAATGGGCGATGTGGTCCTGGGATTCGACAATCTGGAGGGATACCTAGGTCAGCATCCCTATTTTGGGGGGACGATCGGGCGCTACGGAAACCGCATTGCGAAGGGAAAGTTCACGCTGGATGGAAAAGAGTATCAACTGTTTCTCAACAACGGGCCGAACAGCTTGCACGGTGGCCAAATTGGGTTTAATCGGCGGGTATGGAAAGCGGAGCAGCTGGAGGAAAAGAATGGAACGGCAGTCCGGTTTACGTATTTGAGCAAGGATGGAGAAGAGAACTACCCGGGAAATCTGCGTGTAAGCGTGACGTATACGCTGACCAACACGGCTGAGCTGAAAATCCAGTATGCGGCGGAGACGGACAAAGACACAGTTTTGAATTTGACGAACCACAGCTACTTCAATTTGTCAGGCACAGACACGGGCAACATTCTGAAGTACATCCTTTACATTGACGCGGACAAATACACTCCGGTGGATTCCACGCTCATACCGACGGGTGAAATTGCGAGCGTTGCGAATACGCCCCTGGATTTCCGGAAACCAACGGAAATCGGTGCGCACATCGGAGAAATCAAAGATATCGGCGGGTACGACCACAATTATGTTGTGAACGGAAAGGCGGGGACGCTACGTCTTGCCGCGCGAGTGACTGAGCCAACTTCGGGGAGGCAGATGGAAGTGTGGACGACGGAGCCGGGAGTGCAGTTCTATTCGGCGATCGGGCTGAACGGCAGTATTGCGGGGAAGGGCGGCATTGCGTATCCGAAATACGGGGCCCTGTGTCTGGAGACGCAGCATTTTCCGGATTCGCCGAACCGGCCTAATTTTCCATTTACCGTCTTGAAGCCGGGGACAAAATTTCGCTCGGAAACCATTTACAAGTTTTCGGCGAAGTGACACCTGGCTTCGTGCTTGTTTTCTCTAGACTGAAATGATGTTTCTTGTCAGGAGTCGTAAGACGTTCGCTGAGGAGAATCGTTTCGAAACTCTATGAATATTCCTTACGCGTTTATCGTACCTGCTCGCCTCGTTCATCTCTCCACCGTGGACGTTATTATCGTCGTTTTTTATTTTGCGCTGGTTCTGGCCATCGGTTTCTACCTGCGCGGACGCGCGAACACGGGCGAAGACTTCTTCATGGCTGGGCGCGAAATGACGGCGTGGGTGGCGGGACTTAGTTTCCTTTCGGCGAATCTCGGCGCTTTGGAGTTAATGGGCTGGGCGGGCTCGGCATATCAATACGGCATTCTGGCTACGCATTGGTACTGGATCGGCGCTATTCCGGCGATGCTGTTTCTGGCGCTGGTAATGATGCCGTTCTACTACATTTCTAAAACTCACTCCGTTCCAGGTTATTTGAAATTGCGCTTTGGAGAACCTGCGCGCGCTGTCTCCGCGGTTTCGTTTGCATTCATGACCGTTTTGATGAGCGGCGTCAATATGTTTGCCATGGCCAAGGTCATGCAAATTGTATTGGGTTGGGACATCAATTTCAGCATTTGGGTATCGTCGCTGACGGTGGCGGTTTATGTGACGCTAGGCGGATTAAGATCGGCGATTTTTAATGAAGTGCTGCAGTTCTTTTTAATTTGGGCAGGCGCGCTGCTGATTCCCATTCTTGGCCTGTATGAAGCCGGTGGCTGGAGCAATCTGAAACTGCAAATTGCCCAGAGGGCTTCGGATCAATACGTGCATCTATGGTCGGGCTTGGGTTCTTTCACGGACAATCCGATGGGGATCAACTGGATCGGCATTGTGTTCGGGTTGGCTGCGGTCATCTCCATGGGCTACTGGACGACAGATTTTCTTGTCGTGCAGCGCATCTTGGCCGCCAAAGATATACGCAGCGCGGAAATGGCGCCCATTATCGGAGCGGGATTCAAGATGTTCGTTCCGCTGATCGTGATTTTGCCGGGACTACTGGGCTTGGCCGTGCTTCCCATGAAACTCGTGCCCGAATCGGTGGCCGCCGCCACTGGAATGCACAGCTACAACGATGTGCTTCCGCTGATGCTCGCGCGGTACTGCGGACCTGGTTTGCTTGGCCTCGGGATTACCGCGTTGATTGCGGGTTTCATGTCGGGCATGGCTGGAAATGTGAGTGCGTTCACTACCGTCTGGACTTATGACATCTACCGGCCATTGATCAATAGCAAGGGCACGGACCACCACTACGTGAACATGGGCCGGTGGACGACTGTGATCGGCGTGCTGATCAGTGTGGGGACCGCGTATCTGGTGATGCAGTTCGCTAGCATCATGGATTATGTGCAGGCGCTGTTCAGCTTTTTCATTGCTCCGCTGTTCGGCACCGTGATTCTGGGGATGCTGTGGAAGCGAGCGACCGGCCCGGGCGGATTCTTGGGTTTGCTCTGCGGCACTTTATCTTCCGTCGGCATGTGGGCTTGGGTGAAAGCGGATCCATCGGCGCTGCGTTATGTGGCGCTCTCGCCGCACGCTAAAGCCCTGGCGCAGGATATGTTTCAGGCACTGTGGTCTTTTCTCGTTTGCGTGATCGTCACGGTTGTGGTGAGTTTGGCGACGAAACCCAAAACGGACGCGGAATTGACCGGTTTGGTCTACGGATTGACCAAAGTGCCGTCCGTCGGAAATATTCCCGTGTATCAGAAGCCTATTTTCTGGGCGGGAGTGGTTGCTGTCGTGTTCTTCGTGCTGAATATCATTTTCTGGTAGTTCTTGCAGGCGGAGGTTGGAAGCATGGTTTCCATTTGGTTTTTTATCGGAATATCGTTGCTCGTGAATGGAGTGCTGATCTTCGGCGCTGGCCTGTACGAATATTGGCATCCGCCCGCTCTCGAAGGGCGGGTGCAGTTGTTCGAATTGCACGCGGGCGTGTGGTGGGGCGCGCTGATGACGGTGATCGGAGCGGTGTACTGCTACTACTTCAAGCCAGGGCCAAAGAAAATTTAATGATGGAGCATGGACGCGTTTGCTTGGGCTGAGGTTGAGATTGTTTTATTCGCCGTCTAGCTGGCGGAGGTAGATTGGCTCCCAGCAAAGACGGAATGTAAAGCCGGATAAATCCGGCGATAAGTTTGATAGCCGCGCTGCATCGTGGCGCTGGCTTCACGGTTTTTAATAACGTGCTTCGCAACCTGCACCGTGGCGTCGCACGCTTCATCCACACTCTTCCAGTATTTTGCACCGACACCGGCGAGTATCGCCGCGCCATACGCTGCACCTTCTTCTGCTTTCAAGATTTCAATTTCGTGCGCGTAAACGTCGGCTTGGATCTGCTGCCAGAGCGGCGAGCGAGCGCCCCCACCGCCGAGGCGGATGCGTTCGACGGGTACTTGAATCTCCTCGAAGATGCTGAAAGTATCTTTCAAGCTGTAGGCGACGCCTTCGAGAACCGCGCGGATGAGATGGGCGCGGGTGTGGGAGGCGGAGAGGCCGACGAAGGCTGCGCGCGCGAACGGATCGAGATGGGGCGTGCGCTCCCCCATCAAATATGGCGCCCAGAAGGCGCCTTCGGAACCAGCGGGAACGGTGGCGGCTTCGGCGGACATACGTTCGTAGGGATCGCGGCCGTCGTCGGGTCCGGCGCCAAAACGATCGCGGAACCAGCGCAGCGAAAGACCGGCTGCTTGCGTTACGCCCATAACGTGCCAGCGGCCGGGGATGGCGTGGCAGAAAGTATGCAAGCGGCCCTTGGGATCGAGCGAAGGACGATCGGTAGCGGCGAAAACCACGCCGGAGGTTCCGATGGTGGCGCTGACGACTCCAGCGCGCGTGATGCCCATGCCGACGGCTCCCGCAGCTTGGTCGCCGGCTCCGGCGACAACGGGCGTTCCCGGACGGAGACCTGTCGCGGCTGCTCCCGCACTGGAAAGTTTGCCGCAAATTTCCTGCGATTCGTACAGTTTTGGCAGGAGCTTGATATCGATGCCTGTTTTGGTGAGGACTTCGTTTGACCAAGTGCGGTGGGCGACGTCGACCAGTAGAGTGCCGGAGGCGTCTGCAACGTCGATGGCGGATTCGCCGGTGAGGCGTAGGCGGACGTAGTCTTTCGGCAGCATGATTTTGCGGACGCGCTGCCAGTTTTTCGGTTCGTGCTCGCGGACCCAGAGAAGTTTGGTGAGGGTGAAGTTTGTAAGCGGGGGATTGCAGGTTAGCTGGATTAGGCGATCGAGGCCGATGGTGCGCTCGAGTTCTTTGGATTGCGCTTCGGTGCGCTGATCACACCAGATCAGAGCTGGGCGAATGACTTCGTTGTTTTCGTCGAGTAGGACGGCGCCGTGCATCTGGCCGGAAAAACCGACGGCAGCGACGGATTCGGCGGCGAGGCCTGAAGACTTAAGCGCTTTGCGAACCGCGAAGGCGGCGGCACGCCACCAGTCGCGCGGGTCTTGCTCCGCCCAGCCGGGTTGTGGGCTGGCGAAGTTGGCGTGTTCTTCCGTGCCGGACGCGAGGACCGTGCCATGTTCATCGAGGATGATGGCGCGAGTTCCGCTGGTTCCGACATCGATGCCGAGGATTGGAATACAGCCTCCTTCTTACGCGAGACTTGCCCGAGACGATATTTCAGGCACGCATGTGACGTGCGGAGAATTATTTTTAGAAGCCAGCGGAAGAAAGCTGCGCTATTGGGCTTCGTGAACGTTCACGGTGGACATTTAAGACCAGCGGGACGGACTTGTCAACGCGATGCGGAGGAGAATCTCATTAGCCTGGCGGCGCCGATTGACAAGCTGCAGCGGCGAACACAGAATGCGAGCGCTGAACTTTTATTGGAGTTGATGGGACTAGCGTAAATAGGAGGTCACGCGATGAGCGAACCGGAAGAAACCATCGATCGCAGACAATTTTTGAGCAAGTCTGCCGCGTTGATTGCGGGCGGGGCGGCGCTGCCTAGCAGCGCGCTTTCTTATGAAAAAATCGTGGGCGCTAACGACCGGATTTCGCTGGCGCACATTGGGACAGGGAGCCGCGGAAGTGATTTGGACTGGATCGTAGCGCAACTGAAGACGAGTCAGAACGCGGAGATGACGGTGGTCTGCGATTTATGGAAGCTGAACCGCGAGAAAGCGGCGGCTACAAATGCAAAATATTATGGCCGGGTGCCGCGAACTTTTCAGCATCTGGAGGATGTGCTTGCGCTGAAGGACGTGGATGGCGTGATTATTTCCACGCCGGAACACTCGCATTCGCCGATTCTGAAGATGGCGGTCGAGGCAGGCAAGGACGCTTACGTCGAAAAGCCGATGGGCAACGTGCTGGCGGAAGTGAAGGCGGCGCGGGATGCGGTTGTGAAAAGCAACCGGATTGTGCAGGTCGGCACACAGCATCGCAGCGAGCCTTACCAAAGAGCGGCGCACGATTTCGTGCAGACGGGCGTGCTCGGGGAAGTGAGCAAAGTCGAGATCGTTTGGAATTATCACGGGCCGAGATGGCGTGGACGCGAGGAAACGAAGCTGATCCGCGAAGAGGATACGGATTGGCGCAAGTGGTTGCTGACGAAGCCGTACCGGCCGTTTGATCCGAAAGTGTATTGCGAGTTTCGTTTGTACAAGGAATTTTCTGGCGGGATTCCGGATCAGTGGATGAGCCATGCAATTGATCTCGTGCACTGGTTTATGAAGGACAGCTTTCCTCGCTCGGTTGCGGCGCACGGCGGAATATTTGCGTGGCGCGATGGGCGCGAGAATGCGGATACGTTTCAGGCGTTGTTCGAATACCCGAAAGGTTTCTTGGTGAGCTACGCGACGAGTTTTGGGAACGACGCGCCGTCTTCGACGCGTTACATGGGGAAAAAAGCGACGCTTACTAATATTGGCGGTGAGGGGAGCCCGCGCTATCAGTTGGTCGAAGAGAAGGGGAATCACGAAGACGATGCGGACATCGACAAGAAGCGGCCGGCGAAGTACGTTTTGCCTTCGGGCGAAACAAAGCTGCCGCCGTTGGGCATCGATGACAGGACGCTGGGGCACATGACGAACTGGTTCGAATGCATGAGATCGCGGCAGCAGCCGCATTGCACAGTGCAGGATGGGTTCGCGCATTCGGTTGCAAACATGATGTCCACGGAGGCGTACTGGTCGGGGAAGAAGCAATACTGGGATGCGGCCAGCGAAACCTTTGGCGATCAGCCGCCCAGGAATTGAATGACCGGTAGTTACGTTGGCAATCCTTGAGGGATGCAGCGGGCTGGAGCAGGCGCTCGAGCGATCAGGAAAGATATTTGATAGTTTGCTCAATCAACTTTGAAGTTGGAGCGTAAGGATCGCCAGGGGCGTCAAATTCCATCGAACAATAGCCCCGATAGTTGCTGGACTTCAAGATTTCGAAGGATTTCTTCAAATCAACGCTGAATTGCTTGTCGTCATCATTGGTCTCGCCGTCTTTCACGTGGCAGATGTTGTAGGCGTGCTGAAACATGGCTTGCAAGGCGCGGTAATTGAAATCTGCATCGCCGCTCAGCATGGAATTTGCGAAATCGGGAAGAGCGCGAAGATAAGGATGGTTGACGGCCTCAATCACATTGACGAGGAAAAATGCATCCTCGCTGACCAAATCGTCGTTCTCGAGGGTCACGACGACATTCTTTTCGGCGGCGTATTCCACCACTTTGCGCAGGCTTTCTGTTGTGCGCTCCAGATTTGGAGCAGAGTCCTTTGCAGTTGCAATGTGCGTGCGTATGCCGGGAGAGCCGATGCGCACGGCCACGTCCACCCACTTCTTTGCGTAATCGACAGCCGTCTCGCGAGCGGAGGCGTCAGCGTCGTAGAAACTATTGACCGTGCTGACCGCGATGTTGACGGCGTGAACTTTTACTTTCAGCAAGATCTGACGGAAATCATCGAGATAGTCTGGCTGTAACGAGGTGAAATGGCGGTTGTGAGGCTCAATGTTATGAATGTTGAATTTCGCGACTATGTGAGCGGGGAATTCGAGGAGGTTCATTCCGGGAAGGCTAGTATCGCGGTCGCGGTTGGCGGGGCTCACGATGTACGCGCGAAATGGATACGACGCGATCGAGATGCGTTCGCGGGGGTGGGTGGGAAAAGGAATGCGTGGTTGGGAATCGGGATTTTCCACGGCGCCGGAGACGACGGCGGCTGTGAGCCCACCCGCCGTCATAGCCGATAGCTTTTCAAGGAACACGCGCCGAGTCAGTGAATCCATTTTCGCCATTTATCCAAGAAGAACGTTATCCGGAGGCAGCAGCATACCACTTTGCCGCAGGCGCTAGCCGCTTGCCCGATTTACTTGGGGCGGCGTTTTCTATGCCACGTGGGGAACAGCGCCGCGAAAATGATCCTTTACCTGGCTTGCTTGACGCAAGACACGAGGGTGAAGCTATTTCCAGAGGAATTCGAATTCGAGCGGCTTCCGTTAGGTGTCTGCGGTTAGGTGGCGCGCCCGGCCAGACTCGAACTGGCGACCCTCTGCTTAGAAGGTAAACGCAGATACGTTAAGTAGTTGGCTCGTCTAGCATTTTCCTATGTCATGCATCATGGTTTTGCACGGTATTCGGCAGTGTGTGTTCCCAAGTTGTGCCTAAGTTATGAATGTTGCAAACTCTACGGAAGATGCGCGCTATCTCGACATCGTTGGCAAGCGGCGGATTTCGCGGCCATTTGCGAATATTGATCCGGGTGGACCGTCTAACGTCCCGAAAGCGTTTGATTGATCGCTCGGTTCGCCATAGAATCGCTTGTGTCGATTGTATCCAAACGTAAAGACGTTAAGGCGCAACTTCGTTCGATGAAAGCCAACGGAAAAAGACCGATCGGCGTCGATCTGTTCGCGGGAGCGGGCGGGATGAGCCTCGGCTTCGAGCAGGCCGGATTCGACGTTGCCGCCGCCGTCGAATACGATCCCATCCATTGCGCGACCCATGAGTTTAACTTTCCCGACTGCGCCGCCATCTGCCGCAGCGTCGCGGATATAAACGGCAAGTACATCCGCGACCGTTCCCGCATAGGAGACCGGCCCGTGGATGTCGTTTTCGGCGGCGCGCCCTGTCAAGGCTTCAGCATGATCGGCAAGCGGGCGCTGGACGATCCGAGAAACTCCCTGGTTCATCATTTCGTGCGTCTCGTAGTCGAGCTGAAGGCGTCGTATTTCGTGTTCGAGAACGTCCGGGGACTCACCGTCGGCGCTCACAAGAAATTTCTCGAAGAAATCATCGGAGAATTTCGCAAGCGCGGTTACAGCGTCCTGGAGGACTATCGGGTGCTCAACGCTTCGCATCATGGCGTCCCGCAAGACCGGCAGCGTTTGTTCCTCATGGGAGCGTGCAAGGGCCTTCCGTTGCCGCTCTACCCGGAAGATACTCACAAAGCCCCGAGGAACGGCAACGGCGACGCCGGTCATTTGTTCCTTCGAGCTTCCCCGACCGTGTGGGACGCCTTGCGGGATCTACCCGAAGCCGACGACTACGAGGAATTGCTGCATCGGGATTGGGTTAAGGCTAAATTCAAGAAATCCACCGACTACGGCGCTCTCTTGCGAGGGGACGAAGTCGATCCCGGAGATTACTCCGTTCCCCGCGAATTCGACGCGGGCTTGCTCACGTCGAGTCTGCGAACAATTCACACGGCTCTGTCGATAAAGCGCTTTCGCGAGACGGAGCCAGGCGACACGGAACCCGTCAGCCGTTTTCACAAGCTCGATCCGAAGGGCGTCTGCAATACGATTCGCGCCGGGACCGCCAGCGATCGAGGCGCGTTTACGTCGCCCCGGCCCATACACCCTTTTTCGCCGCGATGCATTACCGTCCGCGAAGCGGCGCGATTGCACTCCTACCCCGATTGGTTCCGTTTCCACGTCACGAAGTGGCACGGCTTCCGGCAAATCGGCAATTCCGTGCCGCCCCTGCTCGCCAGGGCCGTAGCCGCGAAGGTCGGCGAAGCGTTCTCGACTCCCAAGAAGCAAGAGGGTTCCGTCGCGCAGGGCGACCCTCGCTTGCTGTCGTTCGGCATGTCCCAGGCCGCCGAGCACTACGGCGTGCCGTCCGATGTCGTCCCAAAGCGAACCCGCCGGGTGCGAGGGGGCGAAGCGAATGGCTAAAAAGGACGACGCGGAAACCCCGAAAAAGCCGAACCGTTACTCCGCCATCATCGGCACTATCTTCAAGAAGCACTACAAGCCCGGCAAAACGCAGTTCGAGTTCTCGCGAGACGAATTCGTCGAGATCGCTAAATCCCTTGGCATCACGCTTCCGAAGAATCTGGGCGACACAATCTATTCCTTTCGGTTCCGCACCGCCTTGCCCGCCGACATCGTCGCAACGGAGGGAAAGGGCCGCGAGTGGGTCATCGAGCTTGCCGGTCGCGCCCTATATCGTTTCAGGCTGGCGAAACTCGCGAACATAGTTCCGAATCCGAGCATGATCGCGATCAAGATTCCCGACGCGACGCCGGAAATCATCGCCGCCTACTCCTTGAGCGACGAACAGGCGCTCCTCGCCAAAGTACGCTACAACCGTCTGATCGACACGTTTCTCGGCCTGACTACCTACTCGCTTCAAAACCATCTGCGGACGACTGTGAAGTCGATGGGAGACAGCCAAATCGAAATCGACGAGGTGTATGTCGGCGTCAACAAGCACGGCGAGCAGTTTGCGCTTCCCGTGCAGGCGAAGGGAGGAAGCGACCGCCTGAGCGTCGTACAGACGGCGCAAGACCTCGCTTGTTGTCGGGAGAAATTTGCTGGCCTTACATGCCGCCCCATTGCGGCGCAGTTTATGTCCGACGACGTGATCGCGATGTTCGAGTTGGCGCTGGACGGCGAGGACGTGAAGCTCGTCGAGGAAAAACACTACCGGCTCGTTCCGTCCGACCAGATTGGCCCGGACGATCTTAAGCTCTACGCGAAGCGGTAATGCGGGCGGCGTCCTATGGACCACGTTTCCAAGAGAGTCAGGTCCAAGATCATGGCGGCGGTCCGGTCGCGCGGCAATACGACCACCGAACTGCCCCTTGGCAAGCTGCTTTGGGACGCTGGTCTCAGAGGCTACCGTAAGCATTGGCCGGTCGCGGGCAAGCCGGATTTCGCGTGGCCCGGACGCAAGGTAGCGGTTTTCGTGGACGGCTGCTTTTGGCATGGTTGTCGCTGCAAATACCTTCCTCGCACCAATACCGAATTCTGGCGCAATAAGATCGAAACCAACCGGCGAAGAGACCGCCGCGTATCCCAGGCCCTCAGACGTGCAGGATGGACCGTGGTGAGGGTGAAGGAGTGCGTCGTTAAGAAGTCATCGACCTTAACGCGCATCGTCGAGGCGGTTTTGCGATGACCTCTAAAGGTTCCATCACACTATTTCTGGGCGCTGGCGCATCGGCTTGCGAATCTTTTCCAACGGTTTTTCAGTTTTTTGAGCAAGTGAGTTTTCCAACCGGGGTTGATGCGCGAGGTTTTCAAACGGCCTGCATGGAATTGGCCCGGCTGATCGCAATCGCCGAACGAACGCAGGAAAATAGCCAATGGCCGCGATTCGACGCCGAAAAACTCTGGGGCAACTTGGAACTTTTGGTGAATTCCAACAAACTGACGAGCACACCGTTCGGCTTGCAGGTAACCCGCACGGGTTTATCGCCGCAGAACCCGGGCGTCTCGCCGGAGGATCTGTTGGTATTTTTGAAGGAGCAGATTCTGCGGATTTACGGACGAAGGGTTTCCACGCCGTCGAAGCCTTGTCCCCACCGGGACCTCTTCGCGTTACTCAACGAAATAGTCCCAGCCGAAGAACCTATCTGCGTTTATACGACCAACTACGACACCATAATCGAGGACCTCTTTGATTCACAGTCGTTTCCCGAGGAAACCTTTCATAGCGCCTGTCGCATGTGCACGGGCTTCGAGCAAGGGAATCCCGGTCGATGGAGGCCCGACTCGTTCGACGCCAAGCCCGCAGCCGGGACACGCCAGGTCAACTTGTTCAAGCTTCACGGCTCGGTTACCTGGAAGTGGGAATCGACTGGCTCCGGTCTTGAGCCGGTTGAAATGAACTGGAGACAACCGACCGGGGATACCGATTGTTTGCTGTATTTCGGCTACAAAAGCGTACCGGAAACGGACCCATTCAGAACCTTACACAATCGTTTCAAAGACAGTCTCGTTAAGTCGTCAGTCGTATTCGTGATTGGTTTCCAGTTCGCGGACCCTTATATCCGCGAGACATTCGACTTTGCTCTTCGAGCGAACCCACGGTTAAGGATCGTTTGCTGTCTAAAGCACTTACCCCAGCCCAACACGCCTCTGGCGAGTCTCATGCACGCATTTCCGGGCCGTGTGCAGATGCTATCGGGAGAGAACAACGCATCTATCGCATTTGGCGAGGACCGATTCTGTGAAGCTCTGAGGACCGCGCTTTCAGGAAACCGCGCAGGACTCTCATTATCTTAGTATTTCAAGTGAAACGTAGGACTATCCTCCGGCCTGGTCTTGTGCCGGTCAGGCCCTTTTAGGGCATAAAAAACAACATGCTTTACTGGAGGCGGGTTCTGGCCGTGGTTCGCGGCTGTCAAGCCCCGAAGCGCATTTCAGCGAAGCCCGAAGGGGCGCGGAAGCGAGCACGGTTGAGGTATACCGAGCGGAGCTGCACAAGCGGGCTTTACAGTGGGAGCGAACTACGGCCTATGTTGCGCCGTATAAAGCATGTGGGAGTTAAGAGATCCGTGGAGCGCATCCGCGGTTAGGAGTCGTTCGAAGTTGGGCTATCTCTGGCTTGGTATCCGAAGGTTTAGCCTTTCGGCGTACATGGAGTGGGGTGCGGAGAATCTGAAAAGAACTTTTGGTTTCTCGAAATGAAATCCTTCAGTCCCTGTGGAAGTTGAGACTTATCGAGATTTCGGGCTGATGCGAGATCAGAGAAAACTTGACGCACACTCGGCCAGTAGTCTGGCGGTACAGGTTCTTTGATTCGAAGGCTTGGCAGCCCCCAAAAAACATTAACGATGATGGGTTCTCCCAACGAATTTTTCAGATTTAGGATTGAGCCGACCTGCGCAGTGCCTTCAAACAGGAATGAGTTTATCTGCTCCGGCGGTGTGGGATTGTAGTTTGGCGGTACCGGGAAGGCAGTAAAAACTCTCATTTGGCCCAACTTCGCGTTCGATAGGTTTGCTCGCTGAAGGATGGGGTACGCGGCGTTCAACACATTTGGTCGATCACTGTAGATACCGAAGAACACACTTCCAGTGAAATCAGCGTTGGAAAGATCGGCACAAGTGAAATCTGGAAACGGAGGTGGATACGAATAACCGGCCATCACCATGCTGGTAGTGAAATACTCACTGTGACCGTAGTCGGTAAATTTTGCGCCAGCGAGATCAGCGCCCGCAAAATTGACGTGGATTAGATCGGCGCTGTCGAATGAGGCCCCTTGCAAATCCATGCCAATGAAGTTGGAATCCCTCAGAATCGCACCGTGAAAGTCGGTTCCGGAGAGGTCAAGGGTGCTTGCCGCATCGGCATGCGCGAAATCAGCAACCTTGGCAAAATCCGGATTTATCATTTCCCAAACCTTTCCGGTAAAGTCACACCCCACACAATAAATTTTAGATAGGTCTTTGGTTTTCGCACCATTCCGAACTAAGGCAGTAATGGCTGCTGCTGTAGCACGCAGCGGAGCAAGGTCTTCCCCAGAGGCATGCCCAATATAGGTCTCGTCGTTGCCCTTGTCAGTCAGTAGCGCACTGCCCTGCATTAGCTTCTCAACGAATATCGCGCGCTGTCGTGCATACAAACTGCGGTTTCGGTCACGCAGCCTTTCAAGTGCATCATTCAGATCGTTCTGACTAACTTGCGTTGGTGTTAGTTGTGACAGCCTGTCCAGGAGTTCACCACGGACTGTTGGATCCTGTTCCACTGCCAAGGCGTTCACCAAGAAGCGCAGGGTAGCGCGATGCCGTGCCTTTTGTTGAGGTTCGAGATATAGTCCCAGTCCAGCAACACCTGACAACCGCTCCGTTGCGGTCGAACCCGCCAGACGTGCAACTGCCCTGTCAAAACGTTCGTCATCCCTTGACTGACGTGCCTCTCTAAGCTGGCTAATTCCCAAGAAAATGGTCACACCAAGAGCAGCTATGGCCACAGGGCCAGTAACAGCTTTGAAAATCTCAATCCGCCATTTCACTTGCTGACCGAGAACTTGCGTCTCTAACGCTAGCTTTCGTTTGCGCAACACGTCTTCGGCGTCATCACCTTCCCGTAGTGCGGCACTTGGCTCATCCACACGATGCCGCTCTGGCACACTCCTCTCGCCTGCGGAAGTTGATGTTGGATTGGGGGCAGAATCTGCCAAGATCGAGAAATTCTATCACCTCTAGGGCATTCGATTTCGATGGGAATTACGATACTCTTTATTGTGTACCGGCCATGACGTGAGGGACATGCTTGGCCGAGTTGTGAATTTCTACTTGCCCAAGAAAGAACACAGAAGCAAGTGGCGGGCCTAGCGACTCATGGTGAGTCCTTGCTCGATTGTCTGCTGTGTTGCCTGCCTCAACGAAGATGAAGGCCCGATCTGTTGTGCAACCGCTGGCCCTGCCGCGCGTGTCGGCTCAGTTGCGGATTGATGTGAGACGTCGCGGCTCAAAGTTTCGCCAAGATGGATTTTGTCGTTGGTGTAGAGCTGGGCGTCGTAGCGGCCACGCGACACCGCGACATATGCCAAGCGCCGATTGACGAGTTTTTCCCCTGCCTGCTCCGTGTCCACGTGGATCAGCACGCGGTCGGCGGTCTGTCCCTGGCTGCTGTGGCTCGTCATGGCATAGCCGTAGTCGAGATGCGGATTCTCTTTGACGCTGAGCGCGACAGCCCGGCCCGAGTCCAGCCGCAGTTGCAGGTTACCGCTCGCTTCGATCTTCTCGATAGTTCCCATCTCACGATTCGCAACGTGTTGCTCGCGGTTCGGCGCAGTGAATTGCACGCGGTCGCCTTGCGAAAACGCGCGCTCCGTTTCGCGGTACAGCGTCACGCCTCGCAGGCGGCGCGGATCGTAGCTGACCTTCTCACCGCTCTCGCGTTTGACCATGAGTAGATTCTCTTTCGCATTGACACGTTCGACGCGTGTGTACTCGCCTGCTTCGATGCCGTGCGTCTTGCTGCCCTTCGTGTAACGCACAACGTCGCCCGGATCGTATTGCTCGGCCCACTGCCTGTCTGCCCCGGTGATCTCCTGCCGTGCTATCAGCACTCTCATAGGGTGCTCGCTGTGGTCCACCTGCCCTCGCGTCTGCATTTCCCGATGGATGATCTGATTGATCGCCACGCGCGATTGATTGTCAGGGGAGACGACTAACGTGCCCTCTGGCTGCTTCGCATACTCACG